>JACCDX010011903.1_pt1 | contig 53515 bp, 43 predicted proteins | sample 7449681 | NCBI WGS metagenome assembly JACCDX01 (sample SAMN15323450, study PRJNA562643) | freshwater metagenome | isolation source: river surface water | place: USA:Blue River Watershed | collected 2017-08-18
GTTACCACTCTTGAGATTCAACTTAAGGCGGAACGTGAATTAGAGCGTAAGACTGGAATCGCTGGCGTTGAGACTAAGCAAGTGCTGAAAGTCACCTACGCTAAGTGATACAAATGGGGAGGTTAATTCCTCCCCCTTATTTCACTCAAATCACCCTACACTTCCGAATCATGACTGTCACCGTCAAGACAAACAACGTTCCCCGCGAATGCACAATGGGTCAATGGTTGGATGGTTTTGGTGGTCTACGTCCTGGCAGTTTGTACAGCAAACTCCGCGAACAGTTCGACTACCTCAGCTGAGGATGAGTTCGATGAGACTGAGTTCTTCCAGTATCGCGGGGTTTGGTATTCTGTGAGCGACTTTATTCGGGTCGTTGCTGCACCTCATGAGCACCTCTATGGTTGGGATGGGTATTCTTCCGACTCCTATTTCAGCGGGGTGGTTATCAAGTACTGCTACGATGGAACTGTCATCGTAGGCACCTATTTCTCATAAGTTAGTTATATTATTAACGTTTGTAACGTGGGTGGCGCTGGGTCGCGGTGCCGCCCTCCGATGCCCTATAGTGTCTTCAAGCGGGACGGGGATCCCGCGCCACACCCTAGGACTGATGACCTTCCACCTTCAATCTCCCTCTGGCGACTTCGCTTCCTTTGAGCGGATCACCGATGACCTTATGTCTTTCGTCTGCGGTAACGACATCGTAGAACTGCCAATCTCCGATGCCCGTAAGGTCTGGCAGGCGTTGCGCTTGTGTCAGTGGCAACCGATTGATCGTGATGCTCTGTTGCGTTACGTTGGCGTCCGCTGAGTTACACTGGGGGAGGTTAATCCTTCCCCCTTATTTCACTCAAACTCACCACTACCTAAAATGCAAACGATCGCCGCGATTCAACTCACCTGGAATAATGGAACCCAGTGGGATTCGTTTCCCGAATTGGGTCAAATCTATTCGGATAGCGTTAAGATTCACCGCTTAGATGAGGGTTACTTTAGGGTCTCTTTTTATGTTGGCGAAGGTAGGCGAATCGGGATGTTGTTTGTAGAGGTTGAATCCCACGATTGCGACGGATACAGTCACACTCTGCATTATTGTCTGGGGCAGTTTTATAAGAATGAAGGTGCAATGAAGTTCGCTAAGTTCGCTCTAGAGCATTTTATTGAGACCGAAACGTGGAGCGTATGTCCTTCGTTTGAGGCGATTGAGTATATCGATGGCGAACCACATACGCTAGGAGGTGATGAGATCGTGAGCGAACTTTACACCTGGTAAGTTACACTGGGGGAGGCGCAATCCTCCCCCTTAGTTAATCGTTCGTGTTTGGCAGTTTGTATCATTTAGCGGGTGCATTGTTCGTTCGTGTTTGACAGTAACCGTAGCGGGGGATGGGGTATATTAAAAATCAATGGATCCCTTAATCTATAAACGACCCAAATCGACCGATAAATATCACCCTCCTCAAAAAATTCCGGAGGAACTATATAATTTGAAAAAGTAAAATAAAATACCTCATATGAAAAAAAATTCGCCGGAAGAAAATCAACTTCTACAGGTCGATCCAATTACGGGAGAGTATTACATTACAATTCCTGAGTGGATGATCAATGAAGTTTCTTGGTACGAAGACACTGAAATCTCATTAACTCTTGATGGTTCAGAAATCATACTGAAAGAAAAAACAGAGGATTGACAAGTGCATACATAATGTTGTATGATAATGAAGTAACTACTTTCTATTATGGCTAAAGGATTTACAGTAAAAGCAGCAAAACCACCAAAGGCAGAAACTCCCGAATGGGACTATAATGCCGCAAGAGAAATGGTAAGAGGAAAATCCATTGTATTCTGCTTACCAGGACGTGGAGTTTCTTACACATATCTGAAAAATTTCGTACAACTTTGTTTCGACCTTGTACAATCGGGAGCAAGTATTCAAATCTCTCAAGACTATTCATCCATGGTAAACTTTGCAAGATGCAAATGTTTAGGGGCGAATGTACTGAGAGGACCTGATCAAATTCCCTGGGACGGCAAACTAAATTATGATTGGCAACTTTGGATTGACTCAGACATCGTATTCAATACAGAAAAATTCTGGCAGTTGATTCTGATGGACAAAGAGATCGCTGCTGGTTGGTATGCAACAGAAGATGGTTTCACAACCTCAGTCGCACATTGGTTAGAAGAAGATGATTTCCGTACAAATGGGGGAGTCATGAATCATGAAACTGTTGAAAGTATCTCTAAGCGTCGTAAACCATTTACAGTCGATTATACTGGATTTGGTTGGGTGCTCATTAAGAACGGTGTATTTGAACATCCCGAGATGAAATATCCATGGTTTGCACCAAAAATGCAAGTCTTTGAATCAGGAGATGTTCAAGACATGTGTGGAGAAGATGTATCATTCTGCCTTGATGCAAAAGAAGCAGGATTTGAAATTTGGTGTGATCCACGTATTAGAGTCGGTCACGAAAAGTCAAGGATTATTTGATTTATGGCAGAAACTTACAGTATTCTTTGTAAAGGAAGAAAAATATACACAAATCTTTCAGAAGAAGAATATTTCAATATTATGGAGGACCTGTCGATTGAGTTTTATCAGACAGGTTCTCCAAAACCTGAAGAACTTGAAACTGAAATTATTGGAGATTAATTATGGCAAAAGCATCAACTGGTTCAAAGCGTACTGGGTCTTATGTACCTGGGAAACCTAAGAAAACAAGGCAAGGTGATGGTAGCAACACTAAGTACGCTTCCACATCTCGTAACAAAGCACGTAAAAAGTATAGGGGTCAAGGGCAAGGATGAGTCAACTAATTGTCAATCTTCCATCACAAAAAGTGTGGGTTCGTAAAGAATATCTAAGAGACCTGGAAGATGGGCATGGTGAATTTGTAGAGGGCGTCTGGGTATCGGCAAAGTCCATACCTGGACGCGCTTTTTATTTTGAGACTTATCTACCAGAGTATGGTGCTCTTTATGATAAGTTGCCCATATCAGCATTTGTCTCGTCTCAAAGGAAACCAGATCCCGATTTAGATCTTCCAAATCTTCAATTTTGGAACTGTATGGACTATGGAGTACGATGTGTAGTTAAGCAACACATCTCAACCATGGATTTTGAGGTTTATACTCGTAACTTTGGATTCATCAAAGGTCAGTATTTGTTCACTCTAGATAATTATCATGCTGATCAAGACTCCATTGATACAAATGTGAGTGAAACTCCACAAGAACATAAGTCTCATAACTGTATTATGCTTGAGAATGGGCAATTTTGCTTGTATCCAAACAATAGAATGAGAGTTTATGACTTATCAATTACTCCAGAAAACCCAAAAAGACCTGATTTTAAGGTTTCAACAAGAATTTTTCAAGTTGAAAATGGTGTTAGATGGGGTAGATTGGGAGATACTGATGAATATTTCTGGGAAACATCGGAAGAAAAGGAAAATAAATAGATTTTTTCTGAAAAATAAAAATTGAAACAGACTTCGATGGGAAAACACCTGCTGTTAGAGGTGTATGATATTCAATTTAACTTGATTAATGACATAAATTCTCTGCAAAATGTCATGATCAAAGGTATTGAACGTGCAAATATGACAATCTTGAACATTTTTAGTCATAGTTTTGATCCTCAAGGATGTACAATTGTAATTGCACTTGCAGAAAGTCATGTTTCATGCCATACATGGCCCGAAAATGGATGTATTGCAATTGATGTATATACTTGTGGTGAAGGAAATCCCAAATTAATCGCATTAGAACTCTTAAAATACCTAGATTCTGATAATTATCGTATAAGAGAGCTAGATCGTTAAATAGATATAAGGAGATAGCAACCTCCTTTATAAAAGTTCTGTTTTATTCATTAAAACAGGAGCTAAAATGTCAAATTTACCAGTAGATAGAGACCAAAACTACATGTATTACATGTGGGGAACTAAAAAACTAGTTACTGACTATAATCCCCCTCAAAAAAGAGTTATTCAAGAAGTAATGCATGACTTGGCACCAAGACATGACTTTAAAAAGCAGTTAGATTTGCATGAAAAAATTAGAAATGATGAAGATTATGATGATTGGGAATATGGAACAGAACCATCATTTGGAAATCCTTGGAAATTTTAATAAATAACTAAAGAATTTAATTATCGATGGCAATAACTAGGATATCTAGATCATTTAAAGATATTAGTTTATCCTTTGACCCTCATCCTGTCACAAAGGATCTACCTATTTTGACAAATGAAAGATCAATTTCACGATCAATTCGTAATTTAGTTCAAACAATTCCAACTGAGAGATTTTTTAATTCTACAATTGGTTCAAATGTTCGAAGAAGTTTGTTTGAATTTGTAGATTATGCGACTGCTTCTACAATTCAAGATCAAATTATTGAAGTGATTAATAATTATGAACCTAGAGTAAATGATGTTATTGTTCAGGTAGATCCAATACCAGACTTAAATGAATTTGAAATAACTGTTACATTTAATATTATTGGGCAAGAAATTCCAACTCAACAATTTTCATTTATACTAGAGGCAACAAGATAAAATGCCTTTTACTAAGTTCACCAATTTAGATTTTGATCAAATCAAGACCTCTATAAAAGATTATCTTCGTGCAAATTCCAATTTCACGGATTTTGACTTTGAGGGGTCTAATTTTTCAGTTCTTATTGATACATTAGCATATAACACATATATTACTGCATTTAACTCTAATATGGTCATTAATGAGTCTTTTTTAGACTCTGCAACCATTAGAGAAAATGTAGTATCACTGGTTAGAAATATTGGTTATGTTCCTAGATCAAGAACTTCTGCAAGCGCAGTGGTATCTTTTAATGTAGAACCACAAAGTTCTACATCAACTGTGACTTTGCAAGCAGGATTGGTTTGTACTGGATCAGTGAGTGGAACTTCTTACGTATTTTCAGTTCCAGAAAATGTAACAGCATCTGTCATCAATGGTGTTGCGTCTTTTGATAATCTTACAATTAAACAAGGAACATTTCTTAAGAAACAATTTACAGTTGAAGCATCACTGGATCAAAGATTTATTTTAGATAACTCTTTTATTGATACATCAACAATCAGAGTTTATGTAAAAGGAATTAATGATACTGGAATTGGAACACTGTATTCCCTTGCTGACAATATTTTTGATGTTGATTCTAGATCTGAAATTTATTTAATTCAAGAAGTTAAGGACGAAAAATATGAAATTCTTTTTGGAGATGGGGTTTTTGGAAAAAAACTTGATAACAACTCAGTAATTACAGTAACTTATATCATTACCGATGGTAAAGATGGTAATGGTACAAGTTCTTTTACCTTCGCAGGCTCATTTAAGAATGAAAATGATGCGGTTGAATTGCCAAATAATTCAATATCTGTGACCACAATTCAGTCAGCGCAAAATGGATCTGACATTGAAAGTATTGATTCGATTAAAAAGTACGCTCCTCGTTTATATTCTTCCCAATACAGAGCAGTTACACCTAGAGATTACGAATCTTTACTGAAAACAAAAATATATCCACAGACCGAATCAGTATCTGTTGTTGGTGGAGAAGAACTTGATCCTCCACAATACGGAAATGTATTCATAAGTATCAAACCAAAAAATGGAACATTTGTTTCAGATTTTGATAAATTACAAATAAAAAATAAACTCAAGCAATATTCAATTACAGGAATTAATCCAGTAATTGCAGACTTAAAAATACTTTATGTTGAAATCGATTCTTCAATTTATTATAATTACTTCCAAGTTGCAAATAGTGAAGATTTAAAGACAAGAGTAACTCAATCATTGAATTCATATTCTCAGTCATCAGATTTAAACTCTTTTGGTGGCAGATTTAAGTACAGTAAAGTTTTACAAGTAATTGATAACACTGATAGTGCAATTACATCAAATATTACAAAAGTCATCATAAGAAGAAATCTTAAGGTACTGATTAATTCCCCTACACAATATGAAATATGTTTTGGAAATAAATTTCATGTAAATCCAGATGGTAAAAACATTAAATCAACTGGATTTAAGATTAGTGGACGGTCACAAGAAACAGTATATTTTACAGACACTCCAATTAAAAATTTAGATGGATCATTGACAGGAAAGGGAACACTTTCTATCGTGAAAGAAACTCCAGTATTAGTTGGAGTAGATACTACATCAAATCTTAAAACTCCAGTTGTTGTTGAATCTGCAGGTACGGTAAATTATGAAACTGGAGAGATTATGATTAATCCACTTATTATTACTTCAACAGATTTGAGTCAGGACATTATTGAGATTCAAGCTTTTCCTGAATCAAATGATATTATAGGTCTCAAAGATCTTTATTTGGTCTTTGATATATCAAAAAGTAAAATAAATATGATCAGAGATGTTATTGCTTCTGGAGATAATATATCTGGAGTAGTATTTTCTACAAGTGATTATTACAGATCAAGTTATTCAAATGGAAATCTAAAGAGGTTATAATATGGTAGAAAATAATTTTGATTCGAGAGTAAAAATACAACAAATAATTGGTAGTCAACTTCCAGAATTTATTTTAGATGAAAGTCCAAAAACTGTAGATTTTTTAAAGCAGTATTACATATCCCAAGAATATCAAAGTGGTTCAATTGATATTGTAGAAAATCTTGATCAATATTCTAAACTCGATAATTTAGTTCCTGAAGTCATTGTTGGATTTACATCTCTAACAAATGACATTTCTTCATCAGATAAAACAATTCAGGTTTCTAGTACAAAGGGATTTCCAAAAACTTATGGATTATTAAAAATAGATGATGAAATTATTACATACACTGGAATTACAACAAATACTTTTACTGGATGTATTCGTGGATTTTCAGGTGTTACTGACTATCATAAAGAATTAGAATATGAAGAACTAGTATTTTCAACCTCAGAATCAAATTCTCATTTAAAAAATTCTCCAGTACAAAATTTAAGTTCTTTATTTTTACAAGAATTTTTTAAAAAAATTAAGTATACTTTAACTCCAGACTTAGTTGATACTAAATTTGTAGATAATTTAAACGTAGGTAATTTCATAAAGGAATGTAAAACTCTTTATCAATCAAAAGGAACAGAGGAATCTTTCAGAATTCTGTTTAATGTATTATTTGGAGAAACTCCAAAAATAATTAATTTAGAAGATTTCTTAATTAAACCATCAGCATCAACTTATTTAAGAAGAAGAGTAGTAGTTGCAGATCAAATTTCTGGAGATCCTTATAAACTAATTGGTCAAACTATTACAAAAACTAACGATCCTTTAACTACAGCATCAGTATCGGAAGTAGAAATAATTAACAGAAGGGGTAAAACATATTATAAACTTTCACTTTTTCTTGGATATGATGACTCTTTTCCAACAATTACGGGATCTTTTAACATTACAGGTTCAACAAAAAATACAGATTATGTAAGTGTTGGCAGTTCCGTAATTAGTGTAGATTCGACAATAGGATTTCCAAGTTCAGGAACTCTTTACTCTGGCAGTAATGAAATAACATACACTGACAAGAGTGTAAATCAATTTTTTGGATGTTCTGGAATTAAATCTGGAATATCAACTGCATCACTAATTTTTTCTGATGAAACTTATTATGGTTACGAAGATGGTGATTTAACAAAAAAAGTGGAAATAAGAATAACTGGAGTTTTGTCTAGTTATGAAACAGTATCTACAAATTCTCCAATTAGTGTCGGTGAAAATATAAATGTTAAAAGTGTTGGTGAAGTTATAAAGAATCCAAGTGTAAATTCATCATATAAGCAAATTTTTGCAAATAGTTGGATCTATAATACAAGTTCAAGATATCAAATAGATTCATTTCAATCTGGACAAATATCGCAAGTTACTTTAAAAAGTGAAATTGATAAATCAAGTTTAAAAGTAGGTGATACAATTGATATTTTATTCAGAGATTCTCAAACTATTGTTAAATCTAATTTAAGAGTAACATCAATTTCTGGAAATCAAATAACTACAGATATTGGATTTACTCTTTCGCAAAGTTTTGATTATGATGTAAGAAGAAAAACTAAAAAGGCATCAAGTTTACAAGTTGATTTGGAGTATGATCCAACTCTACCAGATATTTTAAATGTCTATAATGAAAATGATGACTACATGTATGTTGCATCAAATTCTTTACCATCATATCAGATATCTAAAAATATTTTCTCATACAATGCTTCCAGTGTTACAGATCAAAATACACTCACATTGTTATATTCAAAAATTGTTTTTTCAGAAAATATTTCATTTTTAACTGGAAATGAAGTTTATTATAAACCATCAAATTCTCCAATTTCAGGTTTGTCTGAAGGATTATATTATGTTCAAGTCTTTAATGATAATCAAATAAGACTGTATTCTTCTAGATCTGCAGTTGGTACTGAAAATTATCTGAATTTTGGAGAATTGACATCAGGAACTCATAATTTTACGTTAAGTAGTCAAACAGGTGAAGTTTTATCTCCACAAAAAATATTAAGAAAATTTCCTCTGAATACTCAAAATTTAAGTAGTTCAGAAACAAAACCAGGTTCTATTGGAATGTTAATTAATGGTGTTGAAATATTAAACTATAAATCTGATGATGAAATCCATTATGGTCCACTAGATTCAGTTGATGTTTTAAATGGTGGTAAAGATTATGATGTTATAAATCCTCCATTTTTCTATCCATCATCAGGAAATGCACTAGTTCAACCTGTAGTTGAAGGATCAATAAAAAATATATACATCTCTCCACAAGACTTTGATATTGATGTTACAGTATCTGTTAATGTTACTGGGGGAAATGGCAGTGGTTGTTCATTTGAACCTGTTTTTGAAAGAAGAAGAAGAGAAATTGAATTTGATGCAAGACAATTATCTGATGGTGGTGGAGTTGATATAACAAATGAGACAATTACTTTTTTATCAGACCATAATCTTAAGGATGGTGAAACTATTGTATATCGACCAGGTAACAGTCAACCTTTAGGAATTAATACTTTTAATCAATTGAATACAAGTAGTGGGAATACATTGAAAAATGAATCTTTATATTATGCAAAGTATATAAGCAATACTACAATTCAATTGTATCAATCATTGTCTGATTATAATCTAGGAATTAATACTGTAGGATTTACTACAGTTGGAACATCTGGAATACAAAAATTTGCAACTACTCCCAAAAATACATTAAAAGAAATAAAAATTATAAATGGTGGAGAAGGTTACACTAATCAAAAGTTAATAGTGAATCCGACTGGAATATCTACAACAAATAACACAATATCATTTAAAAATCATCAATTCAATGATGGTGAATTAGTAAAATATAGTTATGTAGATACAGCAATATCAGGATTAACAACAACAAATTATTATTACGTTGTTAAAGTTGATGATGATAATTTTAAATTGTCTGATGCTGGAATAGGAGGTACAATAACATCAAATTATCAAAGAAAGAAAACTGTTAATTTATTGACAACTGGTCAGGGATATCAAATTTTTAATTATCCAGAAATTTCTTTAGATATTGAATATTCAGTGGTTGGACTGGGGAGTACTCAGTTTAGAGGAAAAATTGAGGTAACACCTATAGTAAGAGGAAAAATAAAACACTTATACGTTTATGATGGTGGTTCAGATTATGGATCAGAAATAATAAATTTCCATAAAAAACCTTCAATATTAATTAAAAATGGAAAATATGCTCAAATAGAACCAATCATTATTAATGGTATGATCAAAGATGCATTTATTCAATACGGTGGGGATGATTATTACTCTTTACCAGACATTGTAGTTTCTGGTGATGGAGTTGGTGCAGTTTTAAAACCAGTTGTTACTAACAAGAAAATAACTGATATTGTTGTTATAAATCCAGGTTTTGGTTATTCAACTAGCAATACAAAAATATCAGTTATTCCTTCAGGAAGTGGGGTTATTTTTAATCCTAAAGTAAGATCTCTTAGAATCAATAATAACTTTTTGTACGATTAATTTAAAATTTTAAGAATAAATATAGTATAAGAAAGATACTACAGGTACAGATTTGTGGCAAATGAAATTATAAGATCATCTTATAATAATTTACAGTATTTTATTAGTGGATATTCGCAGATAATTCAGGAAAATTTTGGAGAAAATTCTACAATACATTCTCCAATTATTGGATGGGCTTATGATGGAAATCCAATTTATGGTTGTTATGGATATTCCGATCCAGAAGATAAAAATTCAGAAATAAAAAAACTATCTTCTGGATATTCTTTAAATATTAATAATATTTCAAATAGACCAAGTAGTTTTCCACCAGGTTTTTTTATTGATGATTATAAATTTGAAAATTCTGGTGATCTTGATGAATGTAATGGAAGATTTTGTGTAACTCCAGAATTTCCCAATGGTGTATATGCATACTTTGCTACTTCAGTTTTTGATGATAATGGTAATGCAGTAGGTCAGTTTCCATATTTTATTGGAAATAGATATAGATCAAAATTTATAGATGAAAACAAATCTTTAAATCAATCTTTTGATTTCAATAATTCTGATCTCGTCAGAAATACTTTTCCATACAAAATAAGTGATTTATATGCTAATAATGATTTCATTGCAGAATCAAATGAATTTACAAATCAAGTAAGTGTCGTAGAATCTGTTACTTCGGGAGTAGTAGAAAATTTCGAAATTATAAATCCTGGAAAAGATTATAAAATTGGAGATCAAGTAGAATTTGATGAAGATCAGACAAATGGTGGGGGATTAACAGTTAAAGTTTCAGAAGTTTTTGGAAAAAACATTGTAAGTATAAATTCTTCAACAGCATCATATAATAATTCCGTTTTTACATGGGAAAATTCTGATCAAATTAAAGTAAAAATAATTCCAAATCATAATTTAAATGATGGTGATTATGTAAATATATCTGGATTTTCATCATCATTAAGTAAATTAAATGGGTTTCATAAAATTGGTGTAAGTACATATCAATCAGTTTTAACTAAGGATATTCCATCATATTCTTCCCCAGGAATTGTAACTGACATATATGTTTCTTACATTCCAGAAAATATTTCTATAGGAAGTAGTTTAAAAATAGATGAGGAGATTTTACAAGTATTAAACATTTTTGCATCACAAAATATACTTAGAGTAAATAGAGAAACTACAGGATCTGCACATACTTCAACATCTAAAGTTTACTTTATTCCAGATACTTTTACATTTAGTAAATCTATAGATTTTTTTGAATCAAAAAATAATGATAAGGTTTATTTTAACCCAAGAAATTCAGTGGGGGTAGGAACAACTTCTGGAATTGGAATCTCTGTAACTTATAATGTTGGTATTCAGACCAACAACATAATTTCAGTACCAACTCAATCAATTTATATACCAAATCATCCATTTAAAACAAATCAAGAAATTGTTTTTAGAAAATCTTCAGGATCATCACAAATTTATGTAAAAGATCCTATCACTAATTCTCAATTTTATATACCAACAAGTGGAAATTTTCAAAATTTTTATGTAATTAAGAAGTCAAAAGATTATATTGGTATAGTAACACAAGTTGGTTTAACTACTACATCTGATGGTTTGTTTTTTATTGATAATGGATCAGATAGTTATGATTATTCTTTAGAATCTAATTTCGATTCAATATTAGGAAATATTGATAAAATATCATCAACAATTACAGTTTCTGAAGAACATGATTTAAAAAGTAATGATACTATAAACCTTAGTGTTAAACCAAACCTTACTGTAGGTGTTGGATCTCTATCTTCAGTAAAAATAAAAAGATCTCTTGATAATAATGTAATCTTAGTAAATCCATTATTATTTTCATCTTCAAATATTGATACAACAACTAATGTATTCATTATTAATTCACACAATTTAAAAACAGGCGATAAAGTTAGATATTCTGCAAATTCTCCTGCTTCTGGACTGGAAAATAATTCAGATTATTTTGTTTACAAGATAAATGAAAATAAGATTAAACTGTGTGAAACTTATATTGACTCCATTCAAAATGTACCAAATATAATAAGCATTGGAAGCACTGGAGGATCTAGTCAATCTATTTCATTAGTAAATCCAAAATTAGATTCTATTAAAAATAGAAATCTTCGTTTTGATCTTTCAGATTCGTCTTTACAAGGATATGACTTTAAATTATTTTATGATGAAAACTTTAATAATGAATTTATTTCTACTGGATCTAGCGACTTTTTCTCAGTACAAAAAACTGGATCTATAGGAGTTTCTTCAGATGCTTCATTAATAATTAACTATGATGATAATTTATCAAATGTTTCCCTATTTTATTCACTAACTAAAGATGGTAATTTAATTCAGGTAGATAAAGAAGTTCTAAATTATTGTCAAATAAATTTTGTAAATAGTTATTATAATGGTTCTTATTCTATTTCAGGAATAGGTAGTACAACTTTTAATATATTCTTAAAAAATTATCCAGAAAAAAATAGTTATAACCAATCAGAGTGTGATGAGTTAATTTATACAACATCTTCACAAAATGTATCTGGAGGAATTTCAAAAGTTAAAGCAACATCTTTAGGATCTGGTTACAAAAAAATACCTATTTTTAAAGAAGTAATATCGGAAAATGGATCAGGTGCTTACATAATTCCAAGATCAAATTCTATTGGAAATATTAATCAAATTAAATTTATAAATGAAGGTTTTGAATATTCATCCGATAAAACTTTAAAACCACAAGCATCAATCGCCAAATTTATTACGTTAAAAAATTTAAGTACTGTAAATGAAGTTATAGTAGATGATGGTGGTAAAAATTATATTTCACCACCAGATTTAATTATTATTGATTCGGAAACTAAAAAACAAATTAACTCTGGCATTTTAAGAGCAAACATTTTTGGAAACTCTATTAATTCAGTAAAAATAGAAAATGAACCAAAAGGATTACCAGAATCAATTGTAACAATTAGAGCAATTAATAATACAAATGGAGTTAATATAAGCAATGTTCAATCATCTGCTTCTGGAATAGTAACGTGCTTTTTGGTTACTCCACTTACTGGATTTGGTTCAGAACCATTTAAGCAAGGTGATAGAATTTTTGTTGAAGGTATAGAAAAAAATGAAGGATATGGTGATGGGTTAAATTCTTCAGATTACGGATTTGAATTTTTTACAGTTTCAAATTATATCAATGCAGGAACTTCTCTAGAAAGAAAATTAGAATTTAATTTGTCTGGATTTACTACAAATCCAGGAATAGCAAAAACAATTCTAGGTGTATACGGAAATATTATAAATTATGATAATTATCCAAAATTTACCCCTGTTCAACTATTTTCAAACTTTATAGTTGGAGAAGAAGTAGAAGTCTATTTACAATTAGGTTTTCAACAGCAAGATTTGAGAGTTTTAGAGTCTGACAACAATTACGTTAAAATTTCTGGAACATATGATTTATTACCTGAACAAGTTATTAGAGGAGTTCAATCAGGAACAATAGCAACAATTAATGATGTCAAAGAATCAAAAGGTCAATTTATAATTGATTACTCTACACCTAAAAATATTGGGTGGTCTGATAATACTGGAAAGTTAAATGAAGATACTCAAGTTATTGAAGATAATGATTATTATCAAAATCTTTCATATTCTGTTAAATCGAGTAAAGAATGGTCAGAGATTTCTTCACCAGTTAATAGTATATTACACCCTTCGGGTCTTAAGAATTTTTCAGACACACAAATATTAAAATCCGCAGAAATTGGAGTAACATCAGCAAAAGAATACAGTTATTCGATATATGATATTGTTGATAGTAATAGAGTTGATACTATCAACAATTTTGACTTATCAAATGATATAGATGTAGTAGGAAATCTTGCAAGATTTATAAAATTTAAAAATAAAAAATTAACAAATTATATTGAATCTAGAACTAATAGAACACTTACAATAGATGATATAAGTTCTCAATTTTCAACATTAGATCGTAATATAGAAACCTCATCTATAATTACAAATATTTCAGCATCTACTAAATTCAATAGATATTTGGTTCAAATATCTGATTTAAATTACGATAAAGTTCAATTTAATGAGATAATAGTTTTAAATGATGATAATGATATTTTTACACTAGAAAAAGGTTATGTAAGTAATTTTGATTCTGAGGAAACTGGATACACTTCAAACTTAATTGGAGATATTTCTGGTTTTGTAAATGATACGCAAAATTATTATTTAAAATTTGAACCAAGGGAAAAATATTTAACATCGTATAACATAAAGTACTTAAATACAACTTTTTCAGATTTTTCAACATCTTTAGGTGTTAGTACAATAGGATTTGTTTCACTAAATGGTTTTTCTAGTCAGGTTTCTTCTGGATCAACAATAACATTATTGTCAAAAAATATAGAAGATATAAATTCTATTCATTCTCAAGTACATATATTTGATTCACTAAGTAATCAAATGAACTATGTTGAAGTGTTTGTTGATCATGATGGAGTAAATTCAAATCTTGCCGAATTTTACTTTGATAATATTGACGGATCAATTAATTCTAATTCTATAGGAGAGTTTAGTTCTTCCATTGATAGTGGAATTTTAACTTTAAAATATGAAAATACTTCAAGTAATAATGTAATTCTAAGATCTAGAAATGTTGGATTTGGAACTACTTCTTTAGGATCAAATATTTTTAGATTTAAACAACCAGGACAAATTGATGGAACTGAAAATACCGCAATATACACATCATATCAGTCAATAGTTTCAACTGCAAGTTCTATATTAAATGTTGATAATTTAAAATATAAGTCAGTAAAATCAACCATAAGAGTTAGTACTGGGGAAACAAGTGCTTTACATCAATTAATGTTCGTTATTGATGACAATATTTCAAATATTGTCCAATTCCCATATCTTTCAGTAGGAACTAATAGTGGTATAGGTACATTTGGTGTTGAGAACAATGGTTCATTAACATCATTAAAATTTTATCCAGATCAAGAATTTTCTGGAAACTTTGATATAGTGAGTTTTAATGAAGTTTTCTTCAGAGAAAATGATTATATAAATGTTCCTCCAAATTTGACATATGGAAATATTAGAGAATCGGTTGGAGTATCGAAATATTTTTCACCAAATGATAATGATGTAAATAAAACTGATTTTACTTTGGAATATCAAGGAACTCCAATATTCATGAAAACTTTTGATCCTTCAGATTCGTTAACATTAAACTTATCTTCAGGGGAATTTAATATTCCAAATCACTTTTTCAGCACTGGAGAAGAATTAATCTATAGACCAAATTCTACATTTGTTGGAGTTGCAGCAAGTTCTGTTGGAATTGGATCTACTCAAAATTATGCAGGAATAACTACAAATATTCTTCCAGAAAAAGTATATGCAATTAAAATTGATAATAACAAATTTAAATTATCTACAAGAAAAGAGTATGCTAACGCTGGAATATATGTGACATTTACTTCAATTGGATCAGGTAATTCTCATCAACTTGAAATGATGAAGAAAAATGAAAAATGTATTATCACAGTAGATAATGTTATTCAATCACCTATTTCTTACTCTTTGTTAGATTATAGTGTTGATAATGGTGGAACAGTTAGCGTTGGATCATCTTTTATAGGATTAAGTGGAATTTCTTCAATAGTAATTGGAGATATTTTAAAAATTGACAATGAATACATGAAAGTTACAAATATTGGATTCGGTACAACTTATTCTGGACCAATAACTTTTAGTGGATCAATTCCTCTTGTAAATGTTGAAAGGGGATTTGTGGGATCTTCTGCAACTACACATTTAAATTCATCAAATGTTTCATTATATAGAGGTTCATTTAATATTGTAAATAGTGACATTCATTTTACAAATCCACCTCAAGGTAGTTTAGAAGATCAATTATTTGGAGATCCTGATAGACTTCCAGAAGCAAGATCGTATTTTAGTGGTAGAGTATTCTTAAAACAAGATTACACTTCAAATACTGTTTATGATAATATTAGTCAAAGTTTTACAGGAATTGGACAAACTTATAATTTAACAGTATCTGGACTCAATACTATTGGTTTAGGTTTGAGTGGTGGAAATGGAATAGTATTGATTAATGGAATATTCCAAGCACCTTCAACAGAAAATAATTCAGAAAACAATTTTAGTATTCAACAAAATACAAATGTAGGAATCACTACTATAATCTTTACAGGAATTACTTCACCAAATGATGAATCTGTTATTACCTCAGATTATGATGTAAATCTAAATCAATTGCCTAGAGGTGGATTAATAGTTTCTTTAGGATCATCTCTAGGTCTTGGATATGCGCCTCTAGTTGGAGCATCTGTAACTGCAATATTAGATTATCCATCACCAGGAATTGGTTCCATAATCGGAGTGGTGCCAACTCAAGATGTTTTAGGTAAAAATATTGGAAATTGGGGATCAGGATATAGAAGTCCTGTTTCAATTGCAATTACCGACTCTTCTGGTAGCGGTGCTATTATTCAAGCGAACGTTGGGGCAGGAGGAACTCTATCATTTACTATAATTAATGGTGGAGTGGGATACTCTACAGAGAACACTATTATAAATGTTTCTCCTCCAAGTTACAGTAGTTTACCTATTGTTGGGGTTTCTAGATTAAGTACTGGATCAACTACAGAGTGTGGTAAAGGATTATTATTAAATGTTGAAGTTGGATCTTCTTCAACAACCGGAATAGGATCTACATTATTTGAAGTGACTAATTTTAAAGTTACAAGACCTGGATATGGATTTAGGCCGGGTGATGTATTCAAACCAGTTGGACTGGTCACTGCATACGGTTTAACTCAACCAATTTCTGAATTCAAATTAACAGTTCTTGATACTTTTACCGATCAATTTTCTGCATGGCAATTTGGAGAACTTGATTACATAGATTCTATTAAGAATTTACAAGATGGTACTAGAACTAGATTCCCATTATATTATAATTCAGAGTTATTAAGTTTTGAAGTAGATCAAACTAATGCAGATTCTCAGTTAATTGATTTATCATCAAACTTAGTCATTTTTGTTAACGGCATACTTCAAAATCCTGGAGAATCTTACACATTTGATGGCGGAACTTCATTTACATTTACTCAAGCACCAAAACCTGAAGATAAAGTTTCAATCTATTTCTATAGAGGAAGTTCTTCTGATAGTTTACAAGTTGATGCAAATACCAATTTAAAGATAGGTGATGAGGTACAAATTTTTAGCAATAACAATTATCTTGGCATAACAACTACACAAGACTTGAGGACAATTACAGACATTTTTGGTGCAGATAAAATAGAGACTACTCAGTATACCTCACAAGGTATAGATGAAATCAATTTAAAACCTTTGTATCTTACAAAACAAAAAGTTGATAAAATAATAAATGGAACTGTAGTTTCAAAAGAAAGAGATTCAATCGAATCTCAAATTTATCCTACTGCAAAGGTAATTAAAAATATAAATCAAATTGACAATCAAATTTTTGTTGACAATTCAGAATTGTTTAATTATGAAGAAGATGTATCTATAGAATTTGGAGGTTTGATTGTTTCTGGAAAAAATGATCCAGTTTCAGGATTAGTTACTGCTGTAGTTTCTTCATCTGGAACTATACAATCTCTAGTAATTAATAATAGTGGAAGTGGATATATTGGAACATCAATAGTTGTTAGTGTTGCACCACCATCAAAAATTGGTGCTGGTATTGGAACTACATGTACGGCATCTATTTCTATACTGAATGGTTCTTTATCAACTGTATCAATTATAAACCCAGGTTTTGGATACACTTCTTCAAATCCACCACAGGTTCTTGTACCTCTTCCAGATCCAACTTATGAAAAGATTAACAGTGTTACACAAGTAACTGGAAGATATGGTAGTATTACTGGAATTGGGACCACAGTTGGAGTTGGAACAAATTTAGCTTTAAACTTCACCCTTTCTAATCTAAGTGATCTTTCTATTGGTTATCCAATTTATATTTTCAACACAAAAGTTGGAAATGGAGTTACTTCAATCGATGGAGTAGATTCAAACATAGTTGGAATTGGAACAACATTCTTAGACAATATTTACTATATTAGTGGTATAAATTCATCGCTAGGTATTGTAACATGTAATGTTCATTCACAATCTCAAATAATTGGAATTAATACAAATGGTTCTAATCTTGGCAATTTTTCTTGGGGAAGATTATCTGGTGTAAATATTAGATCTGTGTCTCCAATATCAATTCAAGTTTCTGGATTTACGGTAGATTCTGGATTATCAACATTCCCAACTATCCAAAGAAGAGATTATGGATTGAGAAATAATGGATCTTTAATTAAAAAGATCTTATAATTCATTATAAATATAAAAAAAACAATATTCAAATGTCTGCTATTGTAACAGATCAATTTAGAATACTTAATGCATCGAATTTTATAGATTCTGTTAACGACTCTTCAAATTCATATTATGTTTTCGTTGGGTTGTCCAATCCTTCCCTTTCTAATTCTTTTGGTAGAGATAGTAATTGGGATCAAACACCACCAAATCCTATTGATAACACAGATTATTTAAATCATTACGAATCAACTATCCTATTTGGTAAAAAGATAACATCTGCCAATATTAGAAGAGTAGTTAGAAAAATTGATTGGGTTTCTGGACAAAAGTATGAAATGTATAGATCGGATTATAGTGTAGTTAATCCATCTCCAATAACTAATTCGTTAAGATTATATGATGCAAATTATTATGTAATTAATTCAGAATATAGAGTTTATATTTGTATTGATAATGGATCTTCTGGATTATCGCCAAAAGGTAATATATCACAAATAGAACCAACTTTTACCGACTTAGAACCATCAAAACTTAGTGATGGTTATGTTTGGAAGTATCTATATACAATTTCTCCTAGTGATATTATAAAATTTGATTCTACTGAATATATAACAATCCCAAATAATTGGGAGTCATCTACAGATTCTCAGATTATATCTGTTAGAGAAAACGCAAATTCAGATTTAAACGAGAATCAAGTTAAAAAAGTTTTTATTAAAAATTCTGGTTCTGGTTATAGTTTAGCAGATGGTCAGTCATGCAAATTAGTAGGTGATGGTTCTGGAGGAACAGTTTCTATTCAAGTTGATGTTTCTGGAAGAATAACAGATGTAGTTGTTACTTCTGGTGGAAAAAATTATACTTATGCAATTGTTGATTTAGGTACAACATCTTCAAATATTCCAGGTGTTTATGCAGAATTAATTCCAATAATTCCACCATCAAAGGGACATGGATTTGATATTTATCAAGAACTAGGTGCGGACAAAATTTTAATATATGCAAGATTTGACGATTCTACCAAGGATTTTCCTGTAGATACTAAGTTTTCTCAGGTAGGCATTTTAAAAAATCCAAAGGTTTATGATTCTACAGGAATAAACACTACAACATACACTCAAAATGAATTTTCAGCAGTTTATTCTTTAATGCTGAATACAATAAATGATGGAACACCATTGGTTGGAGATAAGATACAGCAAATTCAATCGAATGGTAAAAAAGCTTTAGGTTATGTTGCATCATATGATTCAGAAACTAAAGTTTTAAAATACTATCAAGATAGGTCTCTATATTATGGCGATGGAAATACTCATATTGATTCTGTTGGAATAACATCATTCTTTGATTCAACAGGAAAAAATATCAATTTTAATTCTATCGATTTAATTTCTAAAGTTGGTAGTGGTTGGAATGCATCTGTTAAAAATTTTTCTGGAGTAACAACAACAGTTTCAAATAAAATTATAAATCTTGGTGTAGAATTTACAAATGGTCTTGCAAATCCTGAAATAAATAATAAGACAGGTGAAATTGTTTACATAGATAATAGATTATCTGTAACAAGAAACTCTAGGCAAAAAGAAGACATTAAAATTATTCTGGAATTTTAAAAAAAATGGCACAAAAAACTAATTTAAATGTAAGTCCATATTTTGACGATTTTGCCGAAGAGAATTTTGGTGCAAGGGATAATAATTATTATAAGGTTTTATTTAAACCAGGGACTCCAATACAGGCTAGAGAATTAAACACATTACAGTCAATATTACAAAACCAAATTGAATCTTTTGGTAGTAATATTTTCAAAGAGGGATCGATGGTTATCCCTGGAAATATTGTTTATGATAATCAATTTTTTGCAGTTAAACTAAATTCTCAGCAATATGGTGCTGATATATCAACATACCTTAATGACTTTGTTGGTAAAAAGATAACTGGTCAAATTTCTGGAATTACTGCTACAGTTCAATTAGTGCAGTTACCAAATGCTGAAGTTGATTATCCAACACTATATGTAAAATATATTGACTCAGATTCAAACTTCGAAATTAATCAATTCCAAGATAATGAACAATTATATGCATCAGAAACAGTAAGTACAATACAGGCACAAACTCCTTTTGCTACAACTATTTCTTCAGAATCTACATCTACATCATCTTCTGTTTCTGTTAATGATGGCATTTATTTTGTAAGAGGTACTTTTGTAAAGGTTCCTAAGCAAACTATTGTACTAGACTATTATACAAATACTTCATCATATAGAGTTGGTTTTAAAGTAAGTGAAGAAATAATAACTGCAAAAGACGATTCATATCTGTATGATAATGCAAAAGGGTTTACAAATTATGCAGCTCCAGGTGCAGATAGATTTAAAATATCTTTAAGTTTAACTAAGAAAAATATAGATGATTTAGATGATACTGACTTTATAGAACTTATAAGAATTCAAGATGGTGCAATTAAAAAAATTCAAACAAAGTCAAGTTATTCTATTATAAGAGATTACATTGCTCAAAGAACTTTTGATGAATCTGGAGATTATTCAGTAATTCCATTTCAATTCTCATTAAATAATTCATTAAACAATAGACTTGGAAATGATGGATTATTTTTTGCGAATGAAAAAACAGAAAAAGGTAATACTCCATCTGATGATTTACTGTCTATTAAATTTTCCCCAGGTAAAGCATACGTTAAAGGATATGATATTGAAAAAACAGGTGTTGAGATAGTTGACGTTCCAAAACCAAGAACTACACAAACTGTTTCTTCAGAAAGTATCCCATTCGAAATGGGTAATTTAATTAGAGTTAACAACGTAAGTGGTTCCCCAAAACAAAAAGAAATAGTATATTTACAAAATCAAAGAAAAACTGGAAATATCGTAGGATCTGGAACTACTATTGGGTCCGCTAGAATTTATAATTTTAATCTTACAGATTCTGCATACGCTAACACATCAACAAATTGGGATTTGTATCTGTATGATGTTCAAACTTACACTGAAATTGTATTAAACCAATCTGTCACATCCGCAGAAATTCCAAAGTCATCATTTATTAAAGGAAAAAGTAGTGGCGCAAGTGGATATGCAGTTTATGCTGGAAATGGGTCAAATACTATAACCGTATCTCAAACTTCTGGATCTTTTTCAGTAGGTGAAAAAATACTCATTAATGGATCTGAAATTTATTCAAGAACTATTTCATCATTAAAATCATATGGTGTAGAAGATATTAAGTCAATTCATCAACCAACTAGTGTAAGTGGATTTTCAACTTCATTTTTATCAGATACTTACTTAGATTCTTTAAGTAGAACTGAAACTATTACTATTTCTGCTGAGTCTCTTGGATTTAGTCAAGCAACTGTTTCATCACCAGCATCTTTCAGTGGAATTACAACAAATAGCATTATTAGATATCAAAAATCTGGATCACAGACTGAGGTATATAATAGAGTTGTCTCAATATCACCATCATTAACATCAATAACTTTAGCAGGAATCAATTCAGTTTCTGGAGTTTGTGATGGATCTCTACCAGCATCAACTTATACAGGATCTTATTCGATAGGGATACCAAAATTTAGAAATGAAAATAAAGCATTTTTATATGCTCAACTTCCAAATTCAAATGTATCATTTGTCAATTTAAATTCTTCTACTATCACCTTCTCTGCACAATCTAATACAAATTTTGTACCATCATCTAACACTTTAACAGTAAATACTGGAAATTTCAATATTGGAATTAATAGCACTTCTGTAAAATTTGAAGCATTTGATGAAGAGAGATATTCTATTTTTTATTCAGATGGTACAATTGAACCATTAACTTCCGATAAGGTTACTTTGAGTTTAAATTCTGATCAAGTAACATTTTCAAACATCCAAAACAAACAAATTGCTACAATAAATGCAACTTTTGTTAAAAATGGAATTCAAAGTAAAAACAAACAATTCATTAGATCTAAAACAATAAATGTAAATCTCTCTAGAAACCCACAATCTGGAGTTGGAATTAATACATCAATAAATGATGGATTAACATATAATCAATATTATGGTTTAAGAGTTCAGGATGAAGAAATATGCTTAAGATATCCAGATGTTGTTAAATTAATTGCAATATATGAATCTCTAGATACTAATCAACCTGTTTTGGATCAAATTTCGTTCAGTGCCATTGCAAACGTTGATAATAATGCAATCATTGGAGAAAATATTATAGGTAATAGTACAAATACTATTGCAAGAGTCGTATCAAAGACATCTTCAAATACTTTAGGAATAGTATACTTAAATAATAGTCAATTTTCATCAGATGAAGAAGTAACCTTTGAAGAATCAAATATCAAAACAAGTATAACTTCAATTACACTAGGAAAATATAGAAATATTACAAATAAATTTACTTTAGATAAGGGGCAAAAAGAACAATATTATGATTATTCAAAAATTATTAGAAGATCAGGAGAATCTGAACCTTCAAAACAGATTTTGATTGTATTTGATTATTATTCTGTTGCCTCTGAAGATAACGGGGATTTATTTACAGTAAATAGTTATGATGCTGAAAGATTTTCTGAAGATATTCCATTTGTTGGAGAAAATAGTGATGTTAGAGCATCGGATACTTTAGATTTCAGACCAAGAGTTTCTGTTTTTAGCGGATCCTCATTATCACCATTTGATTTTTTCTCAAGATCATTTGGAAATGATCCTAAAATTATTCTATCACCTAATGAAAGTTCTTTAGTTGATTATGATTTTTACTTAGGAAGAATAGACAAACTTTACTTAAACAAACTTGGAGAATTTATTGTTTCACAGGGAGTTCCATCAGTAGATCCAAAATCTCCAACTAAACCTGATGATGTAATGGAAATAGCAACCATTACATTACCACCATATCTTTATAATCCAAGAGATTCAAGAATTTCTCTTGCCGATAATAGAAGATATACGATGAGAGATATTGGAAGAATTGAGGATAGAGTTGAAACATTAGAAAGAGTAACATCTTTAAGTTTGTTAGAGTTAAAAACTGAAACATTACAAGTGCAAGATGTTCAAGGATTGAATAGATTTAAGAGTGGATTCTTTGTAGATGATTTTAAAAATTCAGATTTATTTAATACTGTATTATCTACTGTAGAAGTTGATACAGATAATAATGAATTAAGACCTAAAGTTTCAAAAAATAGTATTAATTTAAAACCAGTTTCTCAGGAAAATACTACCGATGAAAACTTTAATTCAAGTGCAAATTTTAACCTATTTGATTCAAATACTCAGAAAACAGGTGATGCAATTACATTAAAATATGATTCTGTTGGTTGGATAGAACAAACATTTGCAACCAAGGTTGAAAATGTAAATCCTTTTAGAGTTGTATCTTATAGTGGTACTATTAAGTTAAATCCACCAAGTGATAGTTGGGTAAGAACCATAAGATTACAGGATGTTAATGTCAATCAGGAAAATTGGGTTTGGTTGAGAGCTACAGGAAGATTTGGAGTAGTAGGTCAATCTACAACTACTAATACACAAGATAGAGTAGTTGCTAGTGGTGTAGAACTTTACATGAGATCCAGAAATACTGGGTTTACTGCTGTAAATTTAAAACCTCTAACAAGATTTTATCAATTTTTAGATGGAAATAGTGGAGTAGATTTTATTCCAAAACTTATTGAAATTGCAAATAGTTCAACTTTACAAAATTATGGTGCCTCATCTGCATTTGTGGTTGGGGAAACTGTAGTTGGATCTTTTGGAGGTTCCAATTTAATTACCTTTAGAGTAGCAAAGTCTAATCACAAAGAAGGATCATTTAATGATCCATCTGTAACATATACAATAAATCCATATTCTACATCAGAATCTATACCAGAATTCTATAGTGCATCTTCGAAAACTTTAAATATTGACATAGATTCTTTATGTTTAGAAGCACAGGGATTATATTCTGGATATTTGACTATTGGTATGAAGTTAGTTGGACAAACTAGTGGATCAGTTGCTTATGTAAAAGATTTAAGATTAATTAGTGATAATAATGGATTTCTTTCTGGAGCATTCTTTTTAAGAGATCCTTTAACTAATCCACCACCACCAGTAAGAATATCAACTGGATCAAAAGTTTATAAATTAAATTCAAGTTCATCCAATGAAACTCCTATTGCTGGAAGTAACCTCATTTCTTCTGCTGAAACAATTTATAAGTCAGAAGGTTCTTGGGAAGAAAGACAGAGAACTACAACAACAAGTACAACAATATACTATGTCGATCCTTTAGCACAATCATTCACTGTTGGTGGAGTTTCTGAAGAAACAAATGGAAATAATCCAAATGAAGATGCTAATGGCGCATTTGTAACATCTGTAGATTTATTCTTTGCAAACAAAGATCCAAATAATGCACCGTTAACCGTTGAAATTAGAACAGTTGAACTTGGAACACCTACAAGAACAGTTGTAGGAAACCCAGTTACTTTAAAACCAAGTGATATTAGTGTTTCATCAAATGCTTCAGTTCCAACAAGAGTTACTTTTGATTACCCAATTTATCTTGAACCTAATTTAGAATATGCAATTGTTTTACTTGCACCACAATCCGATCAATATGAAGTGTGGATTGCTGAAATGGGAGAAAAAACAATTGAAACTAAAAATCTACCAGACTCTCAGGCAGTAAGATATAGTAGACAATTTGCGATTGGTAGTTTGTTCAAATCTCAAAATGGATCTATTTGGACAGCAAATCAATATCAAGATTTAAAATTTAAATTATACAAAGCTAAGTTTACTTCAAATAGTGGTAGTGTATTATTCCACAACCCAACATTGAATCAAAGTAATGGTTATATACCTACTTTACAAAAAAATCCAATTACTATACTACCTAAAAAAGTAAATATTGGAATTACAACTATAACAAATGCATCATTGATTGGATTATTAACATCTGGAAGAAAAGTATCTACGCAAGAATCTCCTTATGTTTATGGATATATTGTAGGTACTGGAAGTTCCGTAACTTCAGTTGGCATAACTACAGGAGGATTTAACTATTCAACAGGAACAGTTGAAACTTATAATATTACTGGAAGTGGAAGTGGATTAAAATTAGACATTATTGGAGGAACAAACGGAGTAATAACAACTGCTGTAATTTCTTCAGCATATCCTGGAAAGGGTTACAATGTAGGAGATGTTGTTGGAATTGTTACATCTTCAGTATCTCCTGTTGGAGGAAATGATGCCCGTATTACAATAACTGGAATTGGAAACGGAATTGATACATTATACTTATCAAATGTTCAAGGTGGATTCAATGTAGGGGAAACTCTATCATATTATAATAACTCAGGAACTTTAGTATCTTTAGCAAATACTACCATAACATCAGAAACATCTATAGGTGGAGTTTATTCTGGAAATTTCCTTAAAGTAAATCATTATGAGCACGGAATGTACTCAGTATCAAATAAAGTTTCTATAGAGAATGTAGAAAGCGATTTGGAAAATGTTTTACTTACATCCCCAGTATTATCATCAAATTCTACAATCAGTGTGGCATCCACATCAATTTTTGGAACATTTGAAGGCAAACCTGTAAGTAATACTAATCCAGGTTATGTGAAAATTGAAAATGAAATTATTAAATATGAATCAGTTGGTGTAAATGCTTTAGAAGCAATTGAACGTGGTGTAGATTCCACAATTAAAGTTGATCATGATTTAAATACTGCCGTAGCAAAATATGAACTTGGAGGAGTTTCTTTAAGAAGAATCAATAAAACTCATAATGTAAGTAGTACAAATATTGATATTGATAGTTATTACATTGAATTTGATAGATCATCAAATGGTGTAAATAGAACAACTAATAATAGTCCTACTAGTTTCCCACAATTATCCTTTAATAATGAATTATCATGTGGTGGAGATAGTGTTGAAGCATCACAAAATATACAATTTAATTCTTTAATTCCACATGTTTCATTTATTAAACCAGGATCTTCAACATTGTTAACTGGCCAAATCAGAACAATTTCTGGAACTAGCATAAGTGGAAATGAAGTTCCATTTATTGATAATGGATATGAAGGTGTTGAATTTGATGTTGAAAATAAATTGAATTCTACTAGAATTGTTGCATCAAATGTAAATGAGATTCAATATTTACAATCACTATTGAGAAATAAATCTTTTACATTAAAAGTAGATTTATCTACAAATGATGCCAATTTATCTCCTATGATTTTTTGGAAGCAGTCTTCTGTAGAATTTTTAAGCAACAGGTTGAATTCACCTATTACAGATTATGCTGGTGATAATAGAGTTAATGGCATTTTAAACGATCCACATGCCTCCGTATACGTTTCAAATACAGTAAGACTTGCTCAATCTGCATCAACTCTTAAAGTTCTCCTAAGCGCATACAGACACTCCTCAGCAGACTTTAGAGTTTTGTATAGTTTGATAAGACCAAATTCTAGTGAAGTTGAACCGACTTTTGAACTATTCCCAGGATATGATAATCTTACAATTGATAATAATCAAGATGGTTATCTTGATGTAGTAAATCCTAGCAAAAATAGTGGTCTTCCAGATATTTTTGTTCCTGCAAGTTTAGAAAATCAATTTTTAGAATATGAATATACTGCACACAACTTAGGAGTATTTACAGGATATACAATTAAAATTGTTATTTCTGGAAAAAATCAAGCATATGCTCCAAGATTTAAAGATTTGAGAAGCATCGCATTATTTGACGGAAATCCAGGATAGATACAAAATGACAATGATACCTGTAGAGGGACATCCAAATTTATATCGTGATGAAAAAACGGGTGCTATAATTAATTATGATCAACAAGGTTACAATCAGTATTTAAATATTACAAATAATAGAAAAAAACAAAAAGAAGAAATTGATTTGATTAAAAAGGATATTGGTGAAATAAAAATGATGTTAAAGGAGATTTTAAATGAAACCAGATGAAATAACTTTAGATACAATCGATAAAATGTTTGAATATGAAAAACACTCAAGATTTATCGACGAACTAAGTTTTGAAGAGTTAAAAAATTTTTCTAAACTTTACTGCAAACTTTATTTGAAGCAACAAGAAGTAATATCAAAAATTTCAATAACTAATTCATAAATATACATAGATCTATTTAAATAATAAATGTCTGCTGTATACGTTAATAATTTAGTAATTAACGCAGGATGTGATTTTACTCAAACATTTACACTACAGGGAGTTGATACAAATTCTGCGTTTGATCTCACTAATTATACTGCGGAATCTTTCATGAGGAAATGGTCTGGTAGTAGTTCATATGTGGAATTTGATGCCAATATATTATTTCCAGGTTCTTCTGGGCAAATTACATTATCATTAGACTCTACACAAACTGGTTTATTAAAACCTGGAAGATATATTTATGATATTGTTATAACTGATAATATCGGTACTAAAAGTAGAGTTGTTGAAGGTATGGTTTTAGTTAGGGAAGGAGCTACCAGATAATGGCAGACATTAAAGTTAGGGTAGGTCAACAAAACTCTATAAAAGTTCTTTCGAGTGTTTCTGGAGCAGCCGGAGGAAGATCGGTTGTTGCAGATAATGTTATAGGTGGGATAGCATCTGTAACGAGTCTTTCTGTTAGTGGACTTTCAACATTTAATGATTATGCTCTTTTTAGATCATCCATTTTGGTTCAGGGTGATTTAGCAATTGATGGAACTTTCTCCCCTACAAATTTTAATGTAAGTGGAATTTTATCTACAAATAATTTAAGAGTATCTGGTGTTTCTACTTTTGTAGGATTATCTACTTTTGTAAGTGATGTTTATGTGAGAGGAGGGTTTTATTATAACAACTATAATACATATGGTATACCATACTTTAATTCTACAGGATTATTAGTTTCCACTCAGAGCCCACAAAATGGAATAACTACGAGTAATTACTTAATGACAACAAATGATGACGGAATTCCATCTTGGACAAGTGTTATAGACGGAGGAGTTTACTAAAATGGCAAAACCAGCATCAAGACAAGAATTGATAGATTATTGTTTAAGGAAATTAGGGGCCCCTGTATTGGAAATTAATGTTTCTGATGAACAAATAGATGATTTAGTAGATGATGCTCTCCAACTTTTCAATGATCGTCATTTTGATGGTGTTGAAAGAATGTACTTAAAATATAAAATTACAGAACAGGATTTAAATAGAGGTAAAGCACAAGGAAGTAGTGGAGTAGGAATTGTAACAACTACTGGATCTGCAAATATTTCTGGAATAGGAACCACTACATTTAACTTCTACGAAAGTTCCAATTTTATTCAAGTACCAGATACAATAATTGGTATAGAAAAAGTTTTTAAATTTGATACTAGTTCTATATCTGCAGGAATGTGGAGTATTAAATATCAACTATTTTTAAATGACTTGTACTATTTTAATTCTGTGGAACTTTTACAGTATGCAATGGTAAAAACATACTTAGAAGATATTGATTTCTTACTATCTACAGATAAACAAATTAGATTTAATAAAAGGCAAAATAGATTATATTTAGATATTGATTGGAATGCAAAATCTAAAGATACTTTTATTGTAATTGATTGTTATAGAATTTTAGATCCTAACGATTTTACAAAGGTTTATAATGATCTTTTTCTGAAAAAATATTTGACTGCTTTGATTAAAAAGCAGTGGGGACAAAATCTTATTAAATTCAGAGGAGTTAAACTTCCTGGAGGTATTGAATTGAATGGTAGAGAAATTTATGAAGATGGTGAAAGAGAAATAGATAAATTGATGGAAAGAATGTCTATGGATTACGAACTACCACCTTACGATTTTATTGGATAATGGCACTAAATCCGTTTTTTTTACAAGGATCTCCAAATGAACAAAGGCTTGTTCAAGAACTAATCAATGAACAACTTAAAATTTTTGGCGTAGAAGTAATCTATATTCCAAGAAAATTTGTTAGAAAAGAGACAATATTAAAAGAAATTTCATCATCAAAATTTGATGATAATTTTGCTATAGAAGCGTACATAAGTAATTATGATGGATATACTGGTCAAGGTGATATTTTATCAAAATTTGGAGTTAGTTTAAAAGATGAACTTAGTTTGATAATTTCAAGAGAAAGATATGAAGATTTTATTATTCCTCTTTTAGGAGAGGTGAGTGAAGAATTTGAATTAATATCAAGACCTAGAGAAGGAGATTTAGTTTATTTTCCTCTTGGACAAAGACTATTTGAAGTAAAATTCGTTGAACATGAAAGTACATTTTATCAACTAGGAAAGTTGTATGTTTACGAATTAAAATGTGAACTTTTCGAATATGAAGATGAAGTTCTTAATACTACAATTGATGAAATAGATACTCAATTACAAGATGAAGGATATGTAATTTCATTAAATATGATAAGAACTGGAGAATCGGCAGCTGGATTACCATTTATTGGAACTGGTTACGTCAAAGACATTTATTTAAATAATGATGGTTACGGTTATATTTCAGCACCATCAGTTTCAATTTCAACAGCACCTTCTGGTGGCACAAACGCTACTGCTGTTGCAATTACAACATCAATTGGTAAAGTTAAGTCAGTAAAGGAAATTTTAATAGTAAATCCAGGATCTGGTTATACAGTTGCACCAACAATCACTATAAATGGTGGTGGGGGAGTTGGGGCATCTGCAACTTGTTCTATTGTAACTAGTAGTAGTGGAGTTATAAGAGTGCAAATAATTAATAAAGGATCTGGATATGTTAATCCACCCTCTATTGAATTTACAAATCCTGGAATTGGTACAGATTTAGCTGTAGGAGTAGGTTCATTATCTGCAGATGGAAAACTTGAATCTATTTTAATTACAAATCCAGGATCTGGTTATGTGGTAGAACCAAATATCTTTATAGAATCACCACCAATTTCAACCGATACTGTAAATTATAAATTTAATGAGATAGTAACTGGATCTAATTCTGGAACAACTGCAAGAGTAAAGTCTTGGGATACAGATACAAATGTTCTTAAAGTATCTATTATCAAAGATGCATCAACAGGTGGTTTTTATCCAGGAGAATCAATTATTGGATCCGAATCATTTGCACAATATACATTATCTTCATATGATTCGTTTAACACAACAGATAAATATAGTCAAAATAAAACAATTGAGCAAGAAGCTGATCAGATTGTTGATTTTTCAGAGTCAAATCCATTTGGTACTTTCTAATGTTAGGAACTTACTACTATCATGAAATTATTAGAAGAACTGTAATTTCATTTGGAACATTATTTAATGAAATTTACATAAGACATAAAAATTCTTCAGGAAATGGTATAAGCGATATAAAAGTTCCTTTAGCATATGGACCAATACAAAAATTCTTAGCAAGAATAGAACAACAACCAGAATTGAATAAACCAATTGCAATGACTTTGCCAAGAATGTCTTTTGAAATGACATCCATTCAATATGACGCATCAAGAAAAGCAAATATAACTCAGTCATTTAAAGCTTTAGACGGAAATAATAATTTCAAAAAAGTATATTTACCAGTTCCATACAATATTGGATTTCAGTTAAATTTAATGTCTAAAATACAAGATGATGCATTGCAGGTTGTAGAGCAAATATTACCATTTTTTCAACCATCATTTAATCTAACAATAGATTTAATTGATTCTATAGGAGAAAAAAAAGATATTCCAATTGTTCTAGATAGTGTAACGTTTACCGATGATTATGAAGGCGATTTTTCTACAAGAAGAATTTTAATTTACACATTTAACTTTACGGCAAAAGGTTACTTATTTGGACCAATTGCAGATACTACAGATGGTCTCATCAGAAAAGTTCAGGTCGATTATTATACAGGTAGTGACACTACAACAGCAAAGAGGGAAATGAGATATACTGTTACTCCCGATCCAATTGATGCAAATCCAGGTGATGATTTTGGATTTAATGAATCAATTGAAGTATTTTTTGATGGTAAAGAATATAGCCCAACTCAACAAAAAGATATTTGATTTAATATGAAAAACAATTATGACGGATTAGATGATGCTCTTAATTTGGAGAGTAGTATTATTGAATCTAATAAAAATTTAGATTCTGAAGAATTAAGTATAACACCATTAAAAAATAGTGATACTGATGATATTGAAAAGGATTATGAATACACAAGATCTCATTTATATTCATTAATTGAAAAGGGTCAAGAAGCAATAAATGGAATTATGGAAATTGCTTCTGAAGGTGGAAGTCCTAGAGCATATGAAGTTGCAGGGCAACTTATAAAGAATGTTAGTGACGTTACAGATAAATTAATAGATTTACAAAAGAAACTTAAGGATGTTGAAGTAACTACATCTAAAACAACCAATAATACTACAAATAATGCAATTTTTGTCGGATCAACATCGGAATTATCAAAAATACTAAAACAAGGTTTTCTAAATAGTAAAGAATAAACTTTATATTAATGTCTTGGTCAAAGGATTATAAAAAGTCAATAGACTGTAATAATCCTCACGGATTTTCCCAAAGAGCTCATTGTGATGCTCGTAAAAAAAGAGCAAAAGGTGAAAAAACAAAATCTAAATCTCCATTTAATGAAATGCATGAAGTAAAGACTCATAAAACAGTTGAGCAAATTGCGAAGAAACATCGTCTTGAAGTTTCCTTTGTAAAAAAGCAACTTGAAATGGGAATTCCTATTGAACATGAGCACACAAAAGATAAGGATCTTGCCACTGATATTGCTCTTCAACACCTAGATGAAATTCCAGATTATTATAATCGTTTAAAAAAAATGGAACGAGATGCAAAAAAAGAGCATAAAAAGTTTAAGGATGTAAAAGAAGGAACTCTTCACCATTGGTTTAAGGGCTCTAAGTCTAAAGATGGAAAACCAGGATGGGTTCAGGCAGATGGATCACCTTGTGCTAATGAACCTGGAGAAACTAAAACTCCAAAATGTTTTAGTAGTGGAAGACTAAGAGCATTAAAGAAAAAGGGTAAAAAGGGACTGTCACTTATTAAATCTGCAGTTCGTAGAAAAAGACAAAAAGATAAAGGTCAACAAGCAAAGTCTGGTGGGGCAAGACCAACAATGGTCTCCACTTTCGCCAAAGGTAAAAAAGATCCCAATTACGTCAAAGCAGAACCAGGAATTAGAGAATCAATGGAACTCAACGAAGCATCAAAAGATAGACCAGGCAAAGGCAGTGGTAAAAAAGATGCCTGCTATCATAAAGTAAGATCAAGATATGATGTTTGGCCAAGTGCATATGCATCTGGAGCACTTGTTAAATGTCGTAAAGTCGGTGCAGATAATTGGGGAACTAAATCGGAAGCATGTTGGGATGGATATGAGCAAAAAGGTATGAAAAAGAAAGGTAAAAAATTGGTTCCAAATTGTGTACCAGTAAGCGAAGCATTGGGTGCAATGAGATTTTGTCCAAAGTGCAATAAAGATGAAACTCGCAATGAGTGTAAATATGGACCAAAGTTTTGGGATATGTATTCAATGCCAATTACATTAAAAAAATATACTCCAAATACACCACATCCTGGAAATTTTCCAGAATCTTATGATCATGAGCATTCAATGGCTAGATCAGAACTTTCTACCATCGTTTCTGCTGCAAAGAGACTTCGTAAAAAGATGAAAGGTGAAGGAAATATTGAAGCATGGGTTCAGTCAAAAATTACGAAAGCGGCAGATTATCTTGATGCCGCAGCAGATTATGTTGATAGCGGTGAAATGAAAGAACAATCATTTGATATTACACATACCTCTTCAGATGCTGCAAAAAGAAGAAGAGAAGCAAAAATTCAAAAACTAGCAGTTGGAGGAGTAACTCCAGGAGAACGTTCAGCAGCTTCATCTAAACTCAGTGGTCCATCTTTACCATTAATTAAAACTGCAGATTCTTATGAACTAGAAGGTGATCTAGTTGAATATTCAAATTGGAGGGTAGATTTTGGATTGTCTGAGGATTGGCAAAAAGTCAATCGTAAAGATAAAACAGATGGTCTGAGTAAAAAAGCAGTAGATGCTTATCGTAAAGAGAATCCTGGTTCAAAACTACAAACTGCAGTAACTGAAAAAAAGCCTAGTGGCAAAAGGGCTAAACGTCGCAAGTCCTTTTGCCGTCGTATGAAAGGTATGAAGTCAGAACTAACTTCTGCAAAAACTGCAAGAGATCCAGATTCAAGAATTAATAAAGCACTACGCCGTTGGAGGTGCAACTAATGAAAAGTTTTCAACAGTTTATTTCAGAAAGTGTAAATATTGCTGGAGATTTCAACGGCAATCTTTATATCAACAGTCCTGAATCACATTCAGACCCTGTTAGAGAGTCTTTTCTTGCTGATGTAGTTTGGCAAGGAAGACTTTATCGCATGGAAGTTGATGGTAAGATGATGAATAAAAATGAACTTGCGGAGCAACTTCAATCAGAATATCCTGGTGCAATTGTTCATAACATTTATCCAATAACAACAAATTCTCTAACTGTCAAAAACGCACAAAGATACAGACCAGAAAGATTATCTTGGAGTGATTGATTTATGGCACAGTGGAATAAAAATGAACAAGACTTTCTAAATCAGGAAAGAACTCTTTTTGAAGTTCCTTTGATTGCAACAAGGGATGGAAATGTTGTAGACAATTACAACAGATTTCCAGTAAGTGTAAATCCAGATGCTTTTGGTAGAACTAGAACATCAGAACCACTTACCCTATTTGATAGTTCTCACAGATATAGAGACAATAATCTTTGGGAGAGTTTGATTGTAGGTACTGGTTCTACTGTTGGATTTGCAACTACTCAAGGATTAGTCAATATTGGTATTGGAACTACTGCTGGTTGCTCAGTAATTAGAGAGACTACAAAGACATTCTCATATCAACCAGGCAAATCTTTACTTATTTTAAATACCTTTGTTCCTGCCACACCAAAAGAAAATCTAAGACAGAGAATTGGATATTTTGGTGCTGATAATGGAATGTATTTTGAGATTAATGGAACAATACCTTATTTTGTAGAAAGAAGTTTATCTACTGGAACTCAAACTGCAGTAGCACAAGACGACTGGAATATTGATAAGTTAGATGGCACTGGAGTTTCTGGTATTACATTAGATATTACCAAAGCACAAATTCTTTGGATGGATATTGAGTGGTTGGGACTTGGAACCGTAAGAATGGGATTTGTGATTGATGGTAAGTTTATTCACTGCCATTCATTCCATCATGCAAACTTAATTGAATCAACTTATATCACAACAGCATCACTTCCTTTGAGATATGAGATTGCGAATACTGGAATTACTACAAGTGTAAGCACACTCAAACAAGTTTGTTCTACTGTGATTTCAGAAGGTGGTTATGAACTTCGTGGATTGCAACAGGCAGTAAATACACCAATTACCGCACCAGTAGATTTACCTTCTCCTGCAGGCACTTATTATCCTGTTATTTCAATTCGTCTCAAAACTTCTCCAAATAGATTAGATGCGATTGTAATTCTTACTGCACTATCACTGATGGGAAGTGGAAATGGACCAAAATACAGTTGGCAAATGAGGGCATCAGCAACAACTAGTGGTGGAACTTGGGTAGATGCTGGTGTGGATAGTGCTGTGGAATATAAGATTGATGGAGGAACTGTAAGTGGTGGAAGAATATTAGCATCAGGTTTCTTTGAGTCAACTAATCAATCTTCCACAACAGTTAATATTCTGAAAGAAGCACTATTTAAGTTTCAGTTGGAAAGAAATGGATTAACTGGAACTCCTTATGAATTAACACTAGTATGTGCATCTAATACTGCTGGTGCTGATGTTTTTACTTCATTAGATTGGGAGGAAATTAGTAGATAATTATGGCAATTGAAGATATTCAACTTAAACAATCAGACGCTTATCTCTCTAACCCAAATCTAAAGAGAGCAAATACTCCAATTCAATGGACTGAGGAACAGATTATTGAGTTCCTTAAATGTAAAGATGATCCAGTATATTTTGCAAGAAATTATATCAAGATTGTTTCTCTTGATCATGGTCTTGTACCTTTTAAGATGTATCCTTTTCAAGAGAAATTGATTTCAAGGTTCCATAAAAATCGTTTTAATATCTGTAAAATGCCCCGTCAGACGGGTAAGTCAACAACTTGTGTTTCATATTTGCTACATTATGCAGTATTTAATGATAATGTCAATATAGCTATTCTTGCAAACAAAGCATCCACTGCTAGAGATTTGCTTGGTAGATTGCAACTTGCTTATGAAAATTTACCAAAATGGATGCAACAAGGTATTGTATCTTGGAACAAAGGATCATTAGAGTTAGAAAATGGTTCAAAAATTATTGCTGCTTCTACTAGCGCCTCTGCGGTACGCGGTGGCTCTTACAATATTATATTCCTGGACGAATTTGCGTTTATTCCTAACCATATTGCTGACGACTTCTTCGCTTCTGTTTATCCTACTATTTCTTCTGGTCAATCAACAAAGGTAATTATTGTTTCTACTCCTCGCGGTATGAATCATTTCTACCGCATGTGGCATGATGCTGAAAGAAGTAAAAATGAATACGTACCTACAGATGTTCATTGGTCTGAAGTTCCCGGAAGAGATGAAAAGTGGAAAGAACAGACAATTGCTAATACAAGTGAACAACAGTTTAAAGTTGAATTTGAATGTGAATTTTTAGGATCAGTTGGAACATTAATTAATCCATCTAAGTTGAAAAATTTAGTTTATGATGATCCAATTAAAAAAAGTGATTCTGGGTTAGATGTTTATGAAGAACCAAAAGAAGAACATAATTATTTGATTACTGTAGACGTTTCCAGAGGTATAGGTAATGATTATTCTGCATTTATAGTTTTCGATATTACTAATTTTCCCTATAAAATATCAGCAAAATACAAAAATAATGAAATTAAACCAATGCTTTTTCCTAGCATAGTTGAAAAAGTCGCAAAGGGATATAATAATGCTTGGGTATTGGTTGAAGTTAACGATATTGGAGATCAGGTTGCAAATATTCTTCATTTTGATTTAGAGTATGACAATATGCTCATGTGTTCTATGAGAGGTAGAGCAGGGCAAATTGTCGGATCTGGATTTAGTGGCAAAAAATCCCAAATGGGAGTAAGAATGACTGCCGCAGTAAAAAAATTAGGTTGTTCTAATCTTAAATTATTGGTTGAAGATGATAAACTAATTACTAATGACTATGATATTATTTCAGAACTAACAACATTCATTCAAAAACACAATTCATTTGAAGCAGAAGAAGGATGTAATGATGACTTAGCAATGTGTTTAGTAATATTTGCTTGGTTAGTTGCTCAAGATTATTTTAAGGAAATGACGGACAATGATGTTCGCAAAAGAATTTATGAGGAGCAAAAAAATCAAATTGAACAAGATATGTCACCATTTGGATTTATTTCTGATGGACTAGAAGACTTTGGAGTAACTGTAGATGAAGAAACTGGAGATAGATGGATTTTATCAAATTCTAAGTATGAAAATAATACATTGGAAGTCTGGAATTTGGATGAATATGGTGATCGCTCATATATGTGGGAATATAGATAGAACAAAGGGTTAGGAATTTATAAATACTTTTAGAATAATTCTGGACTTGTAGGAGAATAAAGATGCCGCTAAATTTAGCATCTCCTGGAATTGTAGTAAAGGAAATTGATTTAACACTAGGAAGAGTATCCCCATCATCAAATAAAATTGGAGCACTTGTTGCTCCTTTTGCCAAGGGACCTGTAAATCTTCCAACTTTGGTGGAAAATGAAAATGATTTATTAACTATTTTTGGAAAACCATATGCAGTTGATAAACATTATGAACATTGGATGACTGCATCATCATACTTGGCGTATGGCGGTTCAATGAGAATTGTAAGATCCAATGGAGATCAACTGACTAATGGATTTGTAGGGACAGCAACTAGTGTTAAAATTGATAGTTTAGATCACTATAATGCATTAGGTTATGATGAAACTACATTGACTGGAGTTGTAGTTGCAGCTAAAAATCCTGGATCTTGGTCAAATGGAATTAGTGTTGCAATTATTGACTCTAAAGCAGATCAAATTTTAACTGGAATTACAACAACTTCTATTCAAGTTGGTTATGGCATTACTCAATCATTAAGTGGAAGAGTTAATCCAGGATCTGGAACAACATCAGTTTTAGATGGATATTTAAAAGGAGTAGTTACAGGTGTAGGTGTTGACAACATTGAGGTTAAAATTTTAAGTTCAGTTTCTGCAGGAGGTACTGAAACACAAGTAGATTATCAGCAAAGTGGTGTTTATTCATTCTCTTTAACTGGATCTGTTGCAATTCATACAAATGGTCAACAATCACCTTTTACAACAACTTCATATACATCAACACTTGACTGGTTTGATCAACAAAATATTGGACTAACAACTTCAAGTTCTATCACATGGAATTCTATTGCACCTAAACCAGGTACTTCATCATATGCGTCCAGTAGAAATTCAAGATTTGATGAAGTCCACGTAGTTGTAATCGATACAAATGGATCAATCAGTGGAAATGCTGGTACTATTCTCGAAAAACACTTAAGTCTGTCAAAAGCATCTGATGCAGTATTTTCTGTTGGAAGTTCTTCATACTGGAGAAAATATCTGGCAAATAATTCAGAATATATCTTTGGATTAAATTCTCCTACAGGAATTGTAACGACTGGTTTTTCATCCGGATTTAATCTTGCATCTGATGTTGGTTGGGATCAAGAGACTGATGGAGTTATTTTTGCAGCGACAGGTGCTTCAACAAATAGTCTAAGTGGTGGAAAAGATTACGGTGGAGGATCAAATATTGATTCTGCAAATTCATTAACTTCTTCCCTATCAACTCTTTCTGCGGGTTATGATATATTTGAATCTACTGAGGATTATGTTGTAGATTTTATTTTAATGGGATCTGCAGCATATTCAAAAGAAACTGCTCAGGCACTTGCAAATAAACTCATTTCTCTAGCAGAACTGAGGAAAGATTCAATTGCTTTCATTTCACCATATAGAGGATCTACATTAACCGATACATCATCCCAAAGTTCAGTTTCTATAAATTCTTCAGAAACTATTACTGAAAATATAATTTCGTTCTATTCTTCAGTTGCATCTTCTTCTTATGCAGTTTTTGATAGTGGATATAAGTACATGTATGATAGATTTGCAGATACTTTTAGATATGTTCCTTTAAATGGAGACATTGCTGGTCTTTGTGCTCGTAATGATATTAATAATTTCCCATGGTACTCTCCTGCAGGAACAACAAGAGGTGCAATTTTAAATGCAGTTAAGTTGGCATACAATCCAACAAAATCTCAAAGAGATAGACTTTATTCAAATAGAGTTAATTCAGTAATTTTCTCTCCTGGATCAGGTATTATCCTGTTTGGAGACAAAACTGGTCTTGCTAAAGCATCTGCGTTTGATAGAATTAATGTTCGTCGCCTTTTTGTCTATCTTGAAAATGCAATTTCTCAGGCAGCGAGAGATGCATTATTTGAATTTAATGATGAGATTACAAGAACAAATTTTGTAAATACTATTGAACCATTCCTCCGCGATGTTCAAGCAAAAAGAGGAATTTTTGATTATGTTGTGATTTGTGATGAAACTAATAATACAGCTGCTGTAATTGATAATAATGAATTCGTTGCTGATATTTACATCAAACCAGCAAGATCGATTAACTTTATTGGATTGAATTTCATTGCCACCAAGACTGGTGTTGATTTTGAAGAAGTAATCGGAAACTTTTAATTTAGAGGTTTAAAAAACTATGGCAACTAGAAATCAATTAAATCCACCTCCTTTAAGGAAGATTACCGACTTCAAGAGCAAACTAACTGGTGGTGGTGCTCGTTCAAACTTATTTGAAGTAGTTTTGTCATTTCCAGATATTGCCCCAGCAGATACTAATGTTCTTGATAAGGCAAGATTTTTAGTTAAAGGAGCGAATCTACCTGCATCTAATGTCGCCGCACTTGATGTGCCATTCAGAGGTCGTACACTGAAAGTTGCCGGAGATAGATCTTTTGAAAGTTGGACAGTTACCGTAATTAACGATACTGACTTTTCAATCCGTTCCGCTATGGAAAATTGGATGAATAAAATTAATAGAGTTTCTGATAACACTGGTGTTACTGATCCATCCGCATACACTGCAGATGCTTTTGTTTATCAACTGGATCGTGATGGTTCAACTTTGAGAACGTATCATTTTTATGATATTTTCCCAACTTCTTTAGGTGCTATTCCACTTGATTATGGAACTAGTACAATTCAGGAATTCACTGCAGAATTCCAAATTCTTTGGTGGGAAGCAGTCAAAGGTAACTCTCCTTCAGCTGGTGGTGAAGACATCAACTAAATATAACATACAAGCAGTTTAAATTTATAAAATGGCGAAACTTTTTGGTTTTTCAATTGAAGATAACATTAAAAAATCCAAATCTGTAGTCTCCCCCGTTCCTCCTAATAATGAGGACGGGGTTGATTATTTTATTCAGTCAGGATTTTATGGTCAATATGTAGATATTGAGGGGGTTTATCGTACTGAGTACGATTTAATTCGTAGATATCGTGAAATGGCTCTTCATCCAGAATGTGATAACGCTATTGAAAGTGTTGTAAACGAAGCGATTGTAAGTGATCTTTATGATTCTCCTGTAGAAATTGAACTATCAAATTTAAATGCTAGTGATAGATTAAAGGAAGTAATAAGAGCGGAATTTAAGTATATTAAAGAAATCATGGACTTCGATAAAAAGTGCCATGAAATTTTTAGAAATTGGTATATTGATGGTCGTTTATTTTATTTAAAGGTCATTGATCAAAAAAATCCTGAAGCAGGAATTCAGGAACTACGATACATTGATCCAATGAAAATGAAACATGTGAGACAAGAAAAAAATACGGAAAATGGAGAAAACGGATATCGAAATTTAAACCTGAGATTAAAGACAGAATCGGATCAATATAACTTCCCAGACATTGAAGAATATTTTGTTTATACTCCTACACCAAATTTCCCATCAGGTACAATTACTGGTGGGTCAAAAAAAGGAGTAAAAATTGCAAAAGATTCTGTAACTTATTGCACATCAGGATTAGTTGATAGAAATAAAGGAACTATTCTTTCATACTTACATAAAGCAATTAAAGCACTCAATCAATTAAGAATGATTGAAGACTCTCTTGTAATCTATAGATTATCTAGAGCTCCAGAACGTCGTATTTTTTATATTGATGTTGGCAATCTTCCCAAGGTAAAAGCAGAGCAGTATCTTAAAGAAGTTATGAGTCGTTATCGTAACAAACTAGTTTATGATGCAAATACTGGAGAAGTTCGTGATGATCGTAAATTCATGAGTATGCTTGAAGATTTCTGGCTTCCAAGAAGAGAAGGTGGTAGAGGAACTGAAATTACTACTCTTCCGGGCGGTCAAAATCTTGGTGAACTTACCGACATTGAATATTTTCAAAAGAAACTTTATCGGGCACTTGGAGTTCCAGAAACTAGAATTGCTGGTGGTGGTGATGGATTTAATCTTGGTAGATCATCAGAAATTCTTCGTGACGAATTAATGTTTTCAAAATTTGTTGGAAGATTGAGAAAAAGATTTTCAAACTTATTCAATGATATTCTTCGCACACAATTGTTATTAAAAAATATTGTTTCCCCAGAAGATTGGGATCAAATGAGTGATCATATTCAATATGATTTTTTGTATGATAATCACTTTGCAGAGTTAAAAGAAGCAGAATTGTTAACAAATAGATTAACTTTAGCAACAACGGTAGAACCATATATTGGGAAGTATTATTCTACTGAATATGTTCGTAAGAAAATCCTTAGACAAACTGATTCTGAAATTATAGAAATTGATACGCAAATTGAAGATGAAATTGCCAAGGGGATTTTACCAGATCCAAATGCTCCAGTAGATGAAGCAGGAAATCCAATTCCACAAGATCAACCACAAGATATGGAAATGGGAGTTAATGGGGAAGTTCCTATGGAACCTTCAGTTGATACTTCTAGTTTAGAAATTCCACAACCAAAAGGTGGTAAGATATAAATAATCTTATAATTATAAAATAATTTTATGGAAGAACTTATAAATTTGATTGCAACTGATAGTGCTCCTTCAGAAATTTCTGATCAAATTAAACAATTACTATATTCTAAAGCTGCCGAAAGAGTAGATTCTGCTCGACCAGAAGTCGCAACACTGATCTTTAATGGTCATGAAGGAGATGAAGAATAATGGCAACTAAAATTATTCAAGATACTGTTATTCCTAGAATAACCCCATCAGCAGGGGTTGCTTCTACAAGTGTGCCAATTGCATTAAAAAGTGGATATTTAAGAATTACAATTGGTTCTACCTCAACAACTTCAGGTGGATACGTTGCTATTGGAACAAATCCAATTGTAAGTCGAAATAGTTTTCATATCGTTCCTTATGGAACTGATATCATAAAAGAAACTATGAGGCGTCAAGTAATATCAGGAATTGTTACTGGTACTACTACAAAACTATTGTTTGATGCAAATGTAAGCAACCCTTTTGAAGTTACCGATTATATAACAATTTCTGGAGCACCTACAGTAGGACTCAATACATCTCATAATGCTATTGTTGCTATGGATGATTCTTCAGTAACAATTAATTTTAATAGTTCTTCTATAACTTCTCCAAATATATCAGGATCATCAGCTTATAGAAGTGTCAAAGTTGCATGTTTAACTGATGAAGCAAATACATTTTTCAATATTTCAGAAGTAGTCACTCTAGTATCAGAATAAAATGAAACTCATCACAGAAGAAGTACAACAAGTAAAGTTTATTACTGAAGGAAAAGGTGCCGAAAAGAAAATGTTTATTGAAGGAATTTTCCTTCAAGGTGATATTTGCAATCGCAACGGAAGAATGTATCCAATGCAAACTCTTGCTCGTGAAGTAAAAAGATATAATGAAGCATTTATATCAAAGGGTCGTGCTCTTGGAGAACTCGGTCATCCAGATGGTCCTACCGTCAATCTTGATCGTGTTTCTCATAAGATTGTTTCTCTTGAGCAAGATGGAACAAACTTTAGAGGTAAAGCACAACTTCTCGAAACACCCATGGGTAAGATTGCAAAATCTCTCATTGGTGAAGGAGTTTGTTTAGGTGTTTCTTCTCGTGGTGTTGGTTCACTCAAGATGACTAATGAAGGTCATAAAATTGTTGGTGAAGATTTTATGCTTGCGACTGCTGCTGATATTGTAGCAGATCCTTCAGCACCTGATGCTTTTGTTCAAGGAATTATGGAAGGTAAAGAGTGGGTATGGGATGGTGGTATTCTTCGTGAAAAACTTGCTGAGTCAACAAAGCGTAGAATTAACACATTAGTTGATAAAAGAAAACTTCAAGAACATAAAGTTGAATTGTTTCAAGAATTCCTCTCAAATTTATAAATTATAAATAAATATAGATTATAACACAAACAATCTAAAATGTCCGTTGGTAGAAATTTACAAGAAATGGAAAACGTAGTAACCAAAGGGGCTGCATCTGGCGAACCAATGCACAACATTGCCCAAAATCCTTCTGGAGTAATGATTCCAGGTCAAACTGGTGCGTGGGAAGATTTAGGTGGTCCTACTCCAGAAAACTATCGTCCAGATGACGATTCAGCAACACTTAAAACTCCAGGCGCAACTCTTGCCCAGGTGAAAAATGTAGTTAATGCTAAAGCATCCGCAGCTGAAGGCCCTCACACTTCCGCTACTCCTGTAAGTCTTCCTGGACAAGGAATGAAAGAAGAAACTGAAGATGATGAGGATCTCATCGATGAAGAAGAACTCGATGAAGATGAAGAAGTAGTCTCTGAAGCTTCTAAAGAAGAAGAAGAGGAAGAAGAAGAGGAAGAGGAAGAGGAAGAGGAAGAAGGTGGTAAGAAAAAAGGTAAAAAGAAAATGGAAGAAGAGTTTGATATCGAAGAAGATGTAAATGCTCTTCTTGAGGGTGAAGATCTTTCCGAAGAATTCCAAGAGAAAGCACGTACTATCTTTGAAGCGGCAATCAGATCTAAGGTTGCTGAAATTAAGGAAGAACTTCAATCTACATATGAGCAAGCACTCATAGAAGAAATCGAAATTATTAAAGAAGGTCTTGTAGATCGTGTTGATACTTATCTAGAGTATGTTGCTGATGAGTGGATTCAGGAGAATGCACTCGCAGTTGAGCACGGTCTTAAGACTGAAATGACTGAATCATTCCTTGCAGGAATGAAGAGTCTTTTTGAAGATCATTATGTATCAATCCCTGAAGATAAATATGATGTAATCGAGAGCATGGTAGATAAACTTGATGAAATGGAAGAAAAACTCAACGAGCAAATCGAAAGAAACGTTGCTCTAAATAGAAGATTAGCAGAGTCAGTTGCTGATGTAATTTTTGCAGATGTCGCTGAGGGTCTTGCACTATCTCAGAAAGACAAACTCGCTTCTCTTGCGGAAAATGTTGAGTTTGATAGTGAAGAGAACTATCGTGAGAAACTGGTAACATTGAGGGAATCATATTTCCCAGCAAATACTGGTACTCAAAGAGATGTAACTGAGAACTTATCAGAAGAAGTTTCTTATGGTGAAACTGGATCATCTTCAGTTTCTCCAGTTATGGAAGCATATCTTCAAACTCTCAGTAGAGTCGCTAAAAAGTGATTTTTAAATTATAAAGTCAAACAAAACTTTTTTAAAGAGGTAAATTTCAATGCAGATGTACAACGCAGAATATCTGCAGGAGAAGTGGGCACCGATCCTTGATTATCAAGGAATGGATCAAATCAAAGATTCACATCGTAGAGCGGTAACTGCTATCCTGCTAGAGAACCAAGAAAGAGAACTTCGTGAGGAGCGTTCATTCCTCTCCGAAGCACCAACCCAAAGTTTTAGTGCTGCTGGCGTAACTGGTGGTTACACTGGTAGTGCTGGAAATACTACCGGATCTCCAGTTGCAGGTTTCGACCCTGTACTGATTTCATTGATCCGCCGTTCAATGCCAAATCTGATCGCTTATGATCTTTGTGGCGTTCAACCAATGAACGGCCCTACTGGACTCATCTTTGCGATGCGTTCACGCTATAACAGTCAGTCAGGAACCGAAGCTTTCTACAACGAAGCAGATTCAGCATTCTCTGGTCAGAACAAGGGAAGAACTCTTGAAAATGGTTTCATTAGTGGTAGTGTAGGTTTAGGAACCACTGCTCAGGGTGGAACCAATCCTTCAATTCTTGATGGATCAAACCAAGCAAATAATGCTGGTACTGGCGCTAGTCAGTACAACGTTGGTGAAGGTATGGTCACTAGCGACGCAGAAGCACTTGGCGATGGTGCAAGTGGAACCTATTTTAACGAAATGGCTTTCTCAATTGAGAAGCTTACCGTTACTGCTAAGTCACGCGCACTCAAAGCTGAGTATTCATTAGAACTCGCTCAGGACCTCAAGGCAATCCATGGTCTGAATGCTGAAGCGGAACTCGCAAATATTCTCTCAACTGAGATTCTTGCTGAGATTAACCGCGAAATCATCCGTACCATCTATAAGGTTGCTGTTCCTGGTGCTCGCGTAAATACTGCAACTTCAGGTACTTTTGACCTTGACGTTGACTCCAACGGTCGTTGGTCAGTTGAGAAGTTCAAGGGTCTTATCTTCCAAATTGAGCGCGATGCAAACGCAATTGCACAGCAAACTCGTAGAGGAAAGGGTAATATGATCCTCTGCTCTGCTGACGTTGCTTCCGCACTCACCATGGCAGGTGTTCTTGATTACACCCCTGCACTCAACGCTAACCTCAACGTTGATGACACTGGTAATACCTTCGCTGGTGTTCTTCAAGGTAAGTATCGTGTATATATTGACCCATATTCAGCAAACGTTTCTGCTAACCAGTTCTACGTTGTTGGATATAAGGGTGCAAGTCCTTATGATGCTGGTCTGTTCTATTGCCCATACGTACCTCTCCAAATGGTACGTGCTGTTGGTGAGCAAACTTTCCAACCAAAAATTGGATTTAAGACTCGTTATGGAATTGTTGCAAACCCATTCGCTAAGGGCGAAACTGTTGCTTCAGCTCCAGACAACATTGCAACCAACTCTAACGTTTACTACAGAAGAGTTAAAGTTGCTAACCTTATGTGATCCAATTCACAATTTCTCAGACCCCTCTCAGGAGGGGTCTTTTTTTATCTAAATAAAATTAAAAATGAAATCGTTTTTTCAATTTCAAGAAGATCTTTCAAGACATGTAATTCCTCTTGATAAGACTGCACAACAGAATTTGACTAAAGCAAGAAAGGGTCAAATTGGTCCAGGATCTAGACCAGTACCAGATACAAAATTTACTCTTGAACCAGTTAATATTAAATTAAAATAATGGCAAATGCATTTGCAAACCAAATTTCAAATAGAAATTTTCTTTCACCAGTTGGATTTAAATTTACATTATCAAAAGAACCAAAGGTGTCTTTCTTTTGTAACCATGCAAAAATTCCAAGCATTGTACTAGGAACAGAAACTCAACCATCATATCTCAAAGATCTTGATATTCCTGGAAATAAAATAGAATATGGAGATTTGTCATTAAAATTCTTGGTTGATGAGGATATGAGAAATTATATGGCGATTCATAATTGGATTACTGGAATCGGATTTCCTGAAACAACCGAAGAATATAAAAATTTAATTTCCGATCAAGATGGCAATCAAGATCCAAAAAGAGCATTTAGTGATGGATCTTTGTACATTTTAGATAGTAATTTTAATACAAACATTATTGTTAAATTTAAAGATTTATTTCCAATCTCATTAACAGCTTTGGAATTTGATTCAACACAATCTGATGTTCAATACTTTACATCAGAGGTGGTTTTCAAGTATACTATTTACAATGTCCTAGATAAAAACAACAAGCGCATATGAATTTGGATGAAATCCAGGAAATGTGGCAGAGAGATTCTGTCATTGATCCTGATAATTTGCATGATGAATCTTTAAAAATTCCTCAACTTCACTCAAAATATTATACCATATACAATACTATTACTTTGCTTCGTGAAAAAGCAAGAGAAAGTTATCATAGAGTGCGTCTAGAACGGTATAACTACTACACAGGAAAGGCACCAGCAGAGGTTTACGTCGAAGAACCATTTCCTTATAAGATTCGTGAAAAGGACGCAATACAGAGGTATATGGACGCAGATGAACGTTTGAATAAAATTGATATGAAGATACGATATTATGATACGATGTTAAAGTTTTTGGAAGAAATTATTCGTTGCATTTCTAATAGAACTTATCAAATTAAAAATGCAATTGAATGGAATAAGTTTCAGATAGGGTTTAATTAATAAAATAAATATTCATAACTGATATGTTATGAATGTCTCATTTGATTATTTCAAAAAAGAATGAAGTATATCTTCAAATTGAATCAGAACCACACGTCTATTACGAATTAAGAGACGCATTTCAATTTGAAGTTCCAAACGCAAAATTTTCACCATCCTACAAAAATAAGTGGTGGGATGGGAGAATTTATCTATTTAATTTAGAGACAAAACAAATATATGTTGGTCTTTTAGATAAAATTACTCGTTTTTGTGAACAACATGGATACACATACGAGTTTGTAAATAATAAGTTTTATGGTCTTCCTTTTGAAGCTAATGAAATGATTTCAAAAGAAGGTGTAAAAGATTACATGAATTCTATTTGCAAGTACGCTCCCCGTGAATACCAAGTTGAGGGAGTATACGACGCTTTAAAATATAATCGAAAGTTGTTGATATCTCCAACTGCTTCTGGAAAGTCATTGATGATATATTCGATTGTCCGATATTACGTTGAGAAAGGACAAAATACTCTGATAGTCGTTCCAACGACATCCCTTGTAGAGCAGATGTATAAAGATTTTGCAGATTATGGGTGGGATGTGGGTTCATTTTGCCACAAGATATATGCTGGGAAGGAAAGAGAGACAGATTCTCAGGTAATCATTACAACCTGGCAGTCCATCTACAAACTTCCCCGACAATACTTTTCAAGATTTAATGTGGTCGTAGGAGATGAAGCACACCAGTTTAAATCAAAGTCATTAGTATCTATAATGACAAAACTTTCTGATGCAAAATATCGTTTTGGTTTTACAGGTACTTTAGATGGAAGTCAAACTCATAAATGGGTTTTAGAAGGTTTATTTGGACCTTCTTATAAAATTATTCGCACGGATGAATTAATGCAAAAAGGTCATGTGGCGAAATTAGACATTAATATTCTTCTATTAAAACACCCACCGAATAGGTTTGAAACTTTTGAAGATGAAGTTCAGTATATTATCAATCACGAAAAACGTAATAAATTTATTAAGAATCTTGCTTTAGATCTTAAAGGAAATACGCTTATTCTTTTTTCAAGAGTTGAAGGTCATGGACAACCTTTATATGAGTTAATAAATAACAGCAAGTCTGATAATCGCCATGTATTTTTTGTTCATGGTGGAGTGGACACTGAAGACAGAGAAAAAGTAAGAGAAATTACTGAAAGAGAAAATAATGCAATTATTGTGGCATCATACGGTACTTTTAGTACGGGAATTAACATTAAGAATTTACATAATGTTATTTTTGCTTCACCTTCGAAGTCTAGAGTCCGTAATCTCCAATCAATCGGTAGAGTTTTAAGAAAAGGAGACAATAAAACAAAAGCAACTCTATATGATATTGCTGATGATATTAGTTATAAATCAAGAAAAAATTATACTTTAAATCACCTGATTGAAAGAATTAAAATATATAATGAAGAAAATTTTAACTATGAAATTGTAAACATACCAATTAAAAACTAATGGGAGAAGAGTTCTACTGTATTTTAAAACTAGTGTCTGGTGAAGAAATTCTATCATTGGTAATGGTAGATGAAAGTGATGAAGAAGTTGTAATTGTTTTACAAAATCCTGTTACAATTAAAATGACTACCAATCAAAATGGTGCTTTTATCAAAATTAAACCTTGGATGGAATTATCTTCTGATGATTTCTTTATTGTAAAACTTGATAAGGTTATTACAATGACTGAAACTAAAGATAAAAAACTAATTGAAATGTATGATAGTTATATTAATGAAACTCCAGATAGCATTGAAGTTTATAGTCCAGGAGGTAAGGTTAAACCTTCATCTAAAATGGGATATATTGGTTCTGTTGAAGATGCTCGCAATAAACTTGAAAAGATATTTAAAGGTATTAAAGAAAGCTAAGTTCTCATCTTCAACGGAGACAAACCTAGTCTACTTATAATTCAGTATGTTGTCAAGCCCCTTTATAGTGTGCTATAATAAACAAAACTAAACTAAAGGATGATCATGGTCTATGTCAAAAAAGAAAACAGAACACTATGTAAATAACAAAGAATTATTAGAAGCACTTATTGTCTATCGTACAAAGGTTGCCATTGCTAAAGAAAAGGGATTACCAAAACCAAGAATTACAAACTATCTTGGAGAGTGTTTTCTAAAGATTGCAACTCATTTATCATATAAACCAAATTTCGTCAATTACATGTTCCGTGAGGATATGATTTCTGATGGAATTGAGAATTGTGTACAATATATTCATAATTTTGATCCAGAGAAATCTAAAAATCCTTTTGCCTATTTTACTCAAATTATTCACTACGCATTTTTGAGAAGAATTCAAAAAGAGAAGAAGCAACTGGATATTAAAACAAAAATTATTGAGCGTACTGGGTTTGATGAAGTAATGATGGTTGACGACAGCTTGCTTTCTGGGCACAGTAGCGAGTATAATTCCATCAAAGATGCCATTTCACACAGAAACAACCGATGAGCCTTATTGCTGTTTATACTGACTCCCACTATGGTGCCAGGAAAGGATCTAAGTATCTCCACGATTACTTTGAACTTTTTTATAAGAATGTTTTCTTTCCTGCTTTAAAAGAATATGGAGTAGAAGCAGTTATTCATATGGGTGATGCCTTTGATAGTCGTAAATCAATTGATTACCAAAGTCTTGAGTGGGCAAAGAGAGTTGTATTTGAACCCCTGAGAGATTATGATGTTCATATGATCGTTGGTAATCATGATTGCTATTATAAGAATACCAACAATGTAAATTCTCCAGCACTTCTTCTTAAAGATTATTCAAACATTACAACTTATAGTTCTCCAACAAATACAAAAGTCAAAGGACTTGATATGACTTTTATTCCATGGATCTGTAGCGAGAACTATGATGAAACTCTAAAAGTAATTAATAAGTCTAAAGCACCAGTTGCTTTTGGACATCTAGAACTTCAAGGTTTCCGTGTAAATCGAAATCTTGTAATGGAAGATCATGGAACTGACCCTAAAATCTTTGATAAGTTCACTAAAGTATTTTCAGGTCATTATCATACTCGTTCAGACAATGGTAAGGTTTTCTATCTTGGAAATCCATATGAAATGTACTGGACTGATGTAAATGACACCAGGGGATTCCATATTTTTGATACTGAAACTTTAGAGCATTTTCCAATTAATAATCCTTATAAATTATTCTATAATATTTACTATGAGGATACTCCTTATCAAGTGTTTGATACTTCGGAGTATGAAAATAAAATTGTAAAAGTGATTGTTAGAAAAAAATCTAAACCAAAAGATTTTGAAAAGTTTATTGATAAACTTTATTCTGCAGGAATTCAAGAACTTAAAATTGTTGAAAACTTTGAACTTCAAGAAAGCGAAGATTTTGTAATTGATGAAGAAGAAAATACCATTTCAATTCTAAATCGTTACATTGATGAGTCTGAATTCAATCTTGATAAAAATATCATTAAAGGAATTTTTCAAGATTTGTATCGTCAATCTTGCGAAGTAGAGTAATGTTTCTTCTCACATTAAAAGATAGAAAAGATGATGGTGCTTATGCAGTTCAGGATAAGTACGGTCATAAAGTACTATTTTTATTTGAAGAAGAAGATGATGCGACAAGATATGCATTAATGTTAGAAGATCAAGAAGATGCTGAAATGGATGTTGTAGAAGTTGATACTGAACTTGCCATAAAGACTTGCAAACTGCATAATTACAAATATGCAATCATAACTCCTGACGATATTATTGTTCCTCCGAAAAATGTTAGTATTTCATAAAATTAAGTATAAAAATTTTCTTTCATCTGGAAATCATCTCACCGAAATTGATTTTGAAAAAAATCATACAAATTTAATTATTGGTACAAATGGTGCAGGAAAATCTACAGTTCTTGATGCCCTTACATTTGTTCTTTTTAATAAACCATTTAGAAAAATTAATAAACCTCAACTTGTAAATACCACGAATGAAAAAGATTGTCTTGTAGAGATTGAATTCTCTGTAAATAATAAAGATTATCTTGTTCGACGTGGCATTAAACCAAATATTTTTGATATTGAAGTAAATGGTGCTCCTTTACATAAAGAGGCAGATGATAGAGTAAATCAAAAAATTCTGGAAGAAAATATTCTTAAATTAAATTATCGTAGTTTTACCCAAATTGTAATCTTAGGATCAAGCACATTTGTTCCTTTTATGCAATTAACCACAGCACATCGACGTGAAGTAATTGAAGATCTTCTTGACATTCGTATTTTTTCTGCAATGAATGCTCTCATTAAGGATAAGATTCGCACTCAAAAAGATCAAATCAAATCTCTTGAAGTTCGTAAAGAGAATATCAAAGATAAGATCAAGATGCAACAAAACTTCATTGAAGAACTTGAGAATCGTGGAAATGCCAATATAAATGCCAATAAAGAAAAGATTGCCAATTTAGACCAGGAAGTTGGCATTTATATGAAAGAAAATAATAATCTTGAGGAAAGTATTTTCAAATATACAAAAGAGCAAGAAGAAGTTATTGGTGCTGGTGATAAGGTAGTAAAACTCAATAATCTGAAAGGCAAACTATCTCAAAAAGTATCTGCAATTACCAAAGAACACAAGTTCTTTACTGAGAATACGGTATGCCCTACCTGCACTCAAACAATTGAAGAAGAGTTTCGGTTAAATAGAATTGCAGACGCTCAAAATAAAGCAAAGGAACTCCAAAAAGGTTTTCAGGAACTTGAGGAGACTATAAAGTTAGAACAAGAAAGAGAGCGTCAATTTATTGCACTTTCTAAGGAGATCACAAAACTCAATCATGAGATTTCGCAGAATAATACCAGAATTTCCCTCAACCAGAGACAAATTCAGGATCTTGAATTTGAAATTCAAACTATTACCGAACAGATTAAAAATAAAAATACTGAGCATGAGAAGTTAGAAGAATTTCAAACTAATCTCCAAAAAACATTTGAAGATCTTTCTAAGAAAAAAGAAGAAATTGTATATTATGATTTTGCATATTCACTTCTTAAAGATGATGGTGTAAAAACCAAAATTATTAAGAAATATCTCCCCTTTATCAATCAGCAGGTGAATCGTTATCTTCAGATGATGGATTTTTATATTAATTTTGAATTGGATTCTGAATTTAATGAGAATATTAAATCACCTATCCATGAAGATTTTTCTTACAGTTCTTTCAGTGAAGGTGAAAAGGCAAGGATTGATTTGAGTTTATTGTTTGCCTGGAGAGAAGTAGCAAGAGTCAAAAATTCTGTAAATTGTAATATTCTTTTATTTGACGAAGTATTTGACTCTTCTCTTGACGGATTTGGTGCCGATGAATTTCTAAAAATTATTAAATATGTTATTAAAGATACTAATGTTTTTGTAATCTCACATAAAACTGATCTTCAGGATAAGTTTGAACGTACAATTAAATTTGAAAAGAAAAGTGGGTTTTCTTATAAGGTGGAATCATGACAGATGGGAAAGTGTCACAAGATCAAGATTGGTTAGACCGTTTTGTTGATAGGATAGGAGAATGGATGGACTCACTCACGGAGAAAGATGAAACTACCAAACTGGCAACACAACTCAGGGAAACCTCAGAAAAGAAAACTTAAACCTCAAGCATTACGACAAGCAAAAGCACGTCGTCAAGTACTCAAGAAGCGCCTCCAAAGTGGGGGCGCTTCTTCTTTTATAAATATCTAAAAAAGTCTTTGTGTAAAATGAGAGACCAAGAAATGTTAGGGTTGATGGAAGCTTATACTAAAATTTATGAGCAAGTTCAAAATAAATCAGTTGAAGAAGTTGATAATTATGATCAAATTTTAGAATATCTTTTAAGTGAAGGATATAGTAAAGAAGAGTCAGATCAAATAATGGTTGAACTTATCAATGAATCTGGGTTGGGTGCGTTAGTTAAGGGTGCAAAAGCAGTAGCAGGATTTATTGCAAAAAGGGCAAAAACACCATTGAGGACTGCAGCTACTGATTCTCTTATTACTAGTACTGCACTCAATCCAGTTTCAACTGCTAAATTGGCACAAAATGTTGCAAGATCTGCTCCACCAACTCCAATAGTTAGAACAGTAAAAGCGCCACCTGCTAGAACTGCCCCAAAAGGTTCAAATAAAATTAGAACTAATGTTTGGGATGAACCAACAGCACCTAGAAGTCGTATAAATCCATCTAAACCTTCTGGAACTAAAGTAACATCTACTAAGGCATTATCTGGTACACCTTCTAGACCAGCACTTCCTTCAGCGGGAGAAACATCTGCAAGTGTAAAAGCAACTAAACCAACTTTTAAACCTGAAGCACTTCCTAAAACTAAAGCACCTGCTGAACCTGCAGGAGCACTAGTACCAACCAAAGCAACTAAACCAACTTTTAAACCTGAAGCACTTCCTAAAACTAAAGCACCTGCTGAACCTGCAGGAGCACTAGTACCAACCAAAGCAACTAAACCAACTTTTAAACCTGAAGCA
>JACCDX010201953.1_pt1 | contig 53478 bp, 45 predicted proteins | sample 7449681 | NCBI WGS metagenome assembly JACCDX01 (sample SAMN15323450, study PRJNA562643) | freshwater metagenome | isolation source: river surface water | place: USA:Blue River Watershed | collected 2017-08-18
AGGTTTAATTAACGGACCTGTAAAGTCTCGCATGTAATCCATAAAATCACAATCCATTATATCCACAGGCAACTTTTTTAAAGCTGTACATATCACAAGAGTATAATATGCGTTTTCACTAATTTTTAAAAATTGTAATATAATACGCAAAACATGATAATATAAATGTGGCTGTGACATTATGATAGACAAACATGAATTACCTTCATTATCAGTAATGTCTAAATCTGCACCATTTTCTAACAAAACTTTTACACAATTACCATGATTATTATTTACCATGTAATGTAAATATGTTTTTCCTTCATTATCCTGTATATTTATATTAGCTCCATATTTCAAAAATAAAAGTATCATATCTTTTAATGTATCATCTCGCACATAAACTGGACTTTTCCAATGCTTAATAAATGTATGTAATGGTGTATCACCTTTATCATTTACTGCATTAACATTTGCACCAGCTTTTACTAGTTCTTCAAGTATTTTTTTACAATAATGACTTCTTGATGCAGCAATATGAAGACATGTATTTCCCGAAATATCAATCATATTAATATTTTCATCTGATGCGAATAAACGGTTCATTATTATTAATACTATATATATATTACCAGCTTGAATAGCAAGATGTAAAATAGGTGTATTTATATTTACAACACTATAAGGTAATCTATATTTATTTATCATTCTAATAATATTTGCACCAAGAATATTAATTGCATGGTTCACTGCATTAATATCTTGTTCAATAAGAGCATCGACTAAAATACGTTGAGGGTCACGTTCATCATCATTATCATCATCATTATCATCATCATCATTATCATCATCATTATCATCATCGTTATCATCATCATTATCATCATCATCATTATCATCATCATTATCATCATCATTATCATCATCATTATCATCATCATTATCATCATTATCATTATCATTATCATTATCATCATCACCAAGACTATTTAAGTATAAGTACTCTTGATATTCTTGTTCCATATCATATCTATCATCATCATCATTATCATATTCAAAGTAGTCAAAATATTCTTCTTCATCATCAGAATATTCTTCTTCGTCATCAGAATGATATCTGGGCATTTTATTTACTTTAGTAAATTTACTTAGTTTCAGTAGTTTAGTTACTTTAGTTAGTTTAAGTAGTTTGTTAAAGGGGGGGCTGGCGGGGGGGCCAGTAATTATTAATTTATTATATATATAGTATCATACAATAAAATATTCAATTTTTTTTTTATTCTAATAAATTAAAGTAGTTTATTTTACCAATAATTATTTTTTATATTTATTTGTGGATATTTGTTTATAAACTCATAATAATTAACATGTTTTTTCCTAAAATATATTTTTTTTAAATTAGTTGGTATTTTATTTATTTTTTGTTTAAAAAATGAACCTAAATTTATTTCTTCAACTGAATCAGGTAAATATTTAATTGTTTTATCAAAATCATTACCAAAAATTACTTTTTTTAACATTAAACACTTTGATATTTCCTTTATAGATTTATTAAAAGATAAGCCAAAATATATTTCTTTTAAATTGGTTGGGAAATGATTAATTTCAGTATTATATTCATCATTTAATTTTAATATTTCTAATGAATCTGGTAATTTGTCAAATGTTATTACACAACCAGAACAAGTACTAAAATCTAATTCTTTTAATGTATTTGATAAATTTAAAAGAGATAAAAATATCAGTTGTTTATTATAACTATACATATAACTTATTTCAATTTTTAATATTTGAATATTTGATGGGAAAATAAAATTATGTTTTTCAGAAATAGATATTTTTAATTTTTTAATGCTATCTGGAAATTTAATTGGACAACTTTCTGAATTAATTAAATTACATTCTAAATCCTCTAATGAATTAGGTAAATTCATAACATCAATACAATTTAAAAACTTAATATATAATTTTTTTAAATTAGTTAGTGATGATAAATTTAATGAATTTTCATTTTTTAAAGTATGATAGTCATTAAAATTATGTATATATAATTCTTTTAGATTAGTTAAGTTTGTCAAATTAATATTTGAATTAAATGAGTTACTAATTTGTAATACTTCTAATGTAACGGGTAAATTATTTAATATACAATTTTCAAGAATTTTAATTTTTAAAATTTTTAAATTAGTATTAAGAAAACAATTAGTATTTAATATATTAAATGTACCACCTCTTAAAATTTGTAATGTATTTGGGAAATTTATATTTTTGTTAAAATGTATATTTTCACAATTAAATTCTTCTAAATAAGGTGGTAATATAATATCATTCTCATATATAGGATTAAATATTTTTGTTAACAATGTTAATTTTTTTAATGATTCGGGTAGTTTATTTAAGGGTTGATTATATTGTTGTGGTAAACATAAATTTTTTAAATTTTTACATTTTTCTAAGACATCATTTAAATCCATATTATATTCAAAATTTCGTTGATAAGATGAACATGATGTATCATTAAATAATAATTCTTCTAATGATTCTGGTAATTTATTTATTATTTGATTAAAACATGAACCTAAACATAATTTTTTAATTGTATTTGGTAAATCATCAATAGGATGATTATATCCTGAACCAAATTCAATTGATTCTAATTTAGAATTTTTTTCAAATATTAATTTATTTTTAAAACTATTACTATCACAATACCAATTATCACTTATTGTGTTAAAAATTATATGTTTTATATGTGATTTTATTGGATGTATAAACATTGTATCATTACTTATATACACTGTATGAACTGATGATGGTAAAATATTAATATCTCTACCATCTATATTAATAATTGTGTCAATTCCTTCTGGAATAATATAATCTTTATTATAACCATTATAAAATTCTAATGTTTTTATACTAGTTTGTTGTAGTTCATTTAATATAACTATATCACTTTCTTGTAGTTTATTTTTTTTTATAAAATTCTCAATTGGATAATTATTTAAAACATAAATAATATTTTTATAACATATACTTACAAAATTATTCATAAATTATAAATATATTTTGCTTTTATATATATAATTCAACTTTTTTTACAAATATACATAAAAATAAACAGTATATAATAAATAAAAATGGATATAAATGAAACAAAAAATTTTTTTATAGTTATGACTGTAATATGTATTATTATGACAACAATAACTTTTTATAATTTTAGTAAAAATAAAAATTTATCAAGATATTATAAACATAATACATATTATAAACATAATATATATGATAATTATGATGATTATGATGATTATAATAAATATGATACATATGATGCAGGTCTGAGCGACCTCGATAATTTAGATGATTTAGATGATAATTATGATACATATTCTGATGATATATATGAATCGTTAATTAAAAATAAATTTTATTAAATAAATATATATAAAAACAAAAGTATATATAAAATATGACAAAATATAATAAATACAATAATAAAAATTTATATAGTGTATATGATAAAATAAAAAAAGATTTGTTTTCACAAACAGTAATAGTAAATGGTTGGATTAAAACAATTAGAACACAAAGTACAATGTTTTTTATTGCATTAAATGATGGTTCAGATGCAAGAAACATTCAAATTACTGGTGAAATTTCTGATTTTGATATTGTTTCTACATTAACAACAGGAACAGCAATTGAAGTAACAGGAATAGTAGTTGAATCACCATCAGCTGGTCAAAGTTTTGAGATTAAACCAACTTTAATTAAATCATATGGTTCAATTCAAAATTTAACAGAATATCCAATTGCAAAATCTAAATTAGGAATTGATTTTTTAAGAACTTTACCTCATCTAAGATCAAGAACTAATTTTTTCTCATCAGTAAATCGTATTAGACATTCAATGATGAAAGCAACACATGATTTTTATGATACTGAAGGATTTTTACATTTAGATCCAAATATTTTAACAATAAATGAATGTGAAGGTGGCGCAGGTGTATTTACTGTTACTGAAATGTTAAATAAAAAAGTATCAGAAATTCCTTGTGATAAAGAAGGAAATATTGATTGGAATTTAGACCATTTTAAACGTCGTATATTTTTAACAGTTTCATCTCAACTTAATTTAGAAGGATTAGCATTATCAATGGGTAAAGTTTATACAACTAATAAAAGTTTTCGTTCAGAACATTCATTAACAAATAAACATGTTAGTGAATTTGCTCATTTAGAAATAGAACAATGTTTTACATCATTTGAAGAATTAATGGAGATTGCAGAAAGATATATAAGATATGTAATGAAATATGTATATGATAATCATCAAGAAGATTTAAAACAATTAATACAAGTTAGTAAATTTTCATCAGAATTTACTGAAAAAGATTTTATGAATAGATATGAATATATTTTATCAAATAATACATGGACAAAAATAAAATATATTGATGCTATTAAGTTATTAGAAACTAATGCTGATAAAATTTCAGTAGTTCCTAAATATGGAGAAGATATGAGTTCAGAATGTGAAAAGTTTTTAACTGAACATTTTAATGGACCAGTATTTTTAACACATTGGCCTCAAGATATAAAATCTTTTTATATGAAACAATTAGATGATGGAACATGTGAATCATTTGATTTACTTATGCCTGGTGTTGGTGAATTAATTGGCGCTTCACAAAGAGAAGATAATTATGATAAATTAATAAATCAAATGATTAAAAAAGGAATTGAACCATCAGGATTAAAATTCTATACTGATTTACGTAAATATGGTACAGCACCACATGGTGGATTTGGTTTAGGATTAGATAGATTTTTAATGTATATGACAGGTATGAAAAATATTAAAGATGTTATTCCATATCCAGTTTATTATACATCATGTAATTTTTAAATTAAAAAATAAATTTAAAAAAAATATATAAAAATTTTAAAATTTTCTATATATTTTTAATGTATCATAATAAATATTTAAAATATAAAAATAAATATTTAACTTTAAAAAATAAATACGGTTAAATTAGACAAAGTCTAATTTAATCCCTTAAACTCAAGTTTTACTTGAGTTTAACGGTGGTGCTAAATCAAATTATAAAAATGATAAAAATAATAAAAATAATAAAAATGATAAAAATAATTCAATAGAACTTAGTAAAAATAATACAATAGAATTTAGTATAAATGAAACATATATTGATAGTAATAATATGTATAAAAGACAAGACTTTGAAGGTGAAGCCCATATTAATTTTGATTATGATGATAATAAATTATATACAACAATGCAGTTCTGAGTGATTTTGTTTTAACAAAATCGCACACGGACTCGATTATGATTGATCAAAATGCTGTAAATACAGATGAAGGTAATTTTTATGTTCATTTACTTAGAATAAATAATAATAATGATTTATTATCATATGTACCACCAACACCTCCTATAAATACAGGAATAAATGATGGTACAAATATATATCATATATATCATATATACATATATGAACAATCATCAAAAATAAAAGCAGATAATTATTCGCGTTATAACTTCAACTTAACTAATTTTATTACAAGTAATAAATTAAAAGAAGTTGGTCATTTTACATATAAAGTAGAAAGTAAAATTTAAATAATTTAAATAATTTAAATAATTTAAATAATTTTCAATTATATATATATATGATTGAAAATTATGATGAAAATCCAGAATTATTAATGCTGGCTATTATTGATACATATCATGATTTTATGGCTCATACTGTAAGAACAGAAATATTAATACAAAATTCAATTCAAAGAACAAAAATAAGAGAAATATTGGCTGAAATAATTGAGTCTAATCCACGTATTATAAACTCGAACATATTTAAAGCATGTATTTATCATGGATTTATTCCAGATTTATTAGGTTATGATATTGATTATAATATTGATTTTGTAAGGTTTATAAACAATGAAAATTATATTAATAATGTTTTAATTCAAATGGAAGCTGGAAAACATTTTAGAAGATTTGATATTAATACTGGTTATAAAATAGATACTAATAAATTACCATTAATTTATACAATAATTGGTATGAATTTTATTTCGGATGATTGTTATGAAAAGGATAAAGTATATAACTCAATTTTAAATTCAATGAATAATAGATATGGTTTTTCAGATATTCATTTAAGACATGTTAATTATGTTGCACAAAAACTTCATTTAAAAGATGCTGATAATTATATAAAAAAAATTCAAAAACAATTTTATCCAAATGCTGAGGTTAATGATGCTTATTATGATGAAAATGTTTTAACATTTCCTGTTGTTTATATTGATGATACAAATTCAACTGGTAATGGATTATCACCAGAAGAATATAATTATAGATTAATAGAATCTGATAAAAAAATTGTAGATGCTGCTATAACACCAAGTATTTGGAAATCAATTTCTTTATCTGCACCATTTGTATATTTTAAAAACCAATCAAATATATATTTATTAAACTTTCACATACCAGATGGATATGGATTACAAATATTTAATCAAACTTTTACAAAATTTGAAAATAAAGTTAGAGCACAATGTAATGATACTGGTATATATATTGAAATAAGTAATGCTAGTGTTAATGATATCATTAATTATATTTTATCAATTGATATAAATGATGAATATTATAGACAAAAAATACTTTTATTTCTTGGTCTTAAAAGATTTGGAGATTGGATACAAGGACTTATTTCTAGAGATTGGTATTTTGGATTACAAACACATGATGCATTATGTGCTTGTCATGCGATATTAATTGGCGCCCCTATTGTTTATCAAGATACTTTTTATAACTGTACACCTTCTGAAAAAAACAAAATGTTTTGGACACAAAACTTAAAAGCCTTTGGTATTATCGATGAAAATAAAAATGAATACTCAATTATTGAGTTAGCAGAATATAATCCACAATTTTATCCATATGATGAATATTTTATTCAAGAACCATTATCAAGAATATACTTTAATAAATATAAAAAATATAAACAAAAATATATTGAATTAAAAAATAAATTAAAAAATAAAGTTTAATTAAATTAATACTCTATTATTTCATCACTATCATTTTCATCTTCAATAGTATATACTTTTTCTGTTAATTTCATATTTTGTAATTCATCTAATTTCTTTTTATCAGATGAATTATATATTAATAACTTGATTGAATTCATTTTATATGCTTTATAACTAGGAAATGTCCTTTGATTATTTTGGTCAGTAAATTTAGTATCATCATCGAGGTCATGTGCGATTTTGTTTTTAACAAAATCACTCAGACCTGCATCATTTAACATATCTAAAAACTTTTCTAATCTATTTACATATTTTTCATTTAAATTATTCTTATTTTTTTCTAATGATAAATTAATTTCTTTAATATGACTATCAATTAGTTCATTAATCATCTCATTTTTTTTAACAGAAATAAATTCTTTACCATTAAAAATATATCCAATGTCGTCTCTCATATTAGTAATAAATACATTATTATATTCTGGTAAATCTTTATTAAAATGTACTAGTTTAATTGATTCTTCAATTGACATAAATTGTTGATTTAAAATATGTTTTACTTGTTTATTATTAAGTATTCTTTCATACTCAACATCACCAAATTTTACAAATGTATTATTAATAATCTTACCATTATTTATATTATTAATATTTGATTGATTATTAATATTATTAGTTAATTGATTATTAATTTTTTGTAATGTTTTATGATGAATTTTGCCTTTTTCTTGTAATATATTTTTTATTACAATATTTACAATTATGATGCTTGATAATATTGGAATAATTATTTTTAATTATTTAAGAATTTTTAAAAACTTTTTGAATATATACTTTTTTTAATATGAAATGAATAAATTGCTAAAAAAAATACATTAAAATTTTTATTTATAAAATTCAATTGATTTATCAATAATATCAGTAAAAAAAGTAATATCTTTTTCTATTGGTAATATAAATCTATCACGATTAGCTTTTTCTTTATAATCTTTTAATTTATTAATAACCATTAATTCAATAACATTCATATCTTCTTCTGATTTACAACTTTTATAATAAACAACTTCATGTTCTGATGTTTTATTATAAGTACTTAAACGAGTTTTCAATTCTTTAGCTTTACCAACAATATATATTCCTTTCTTTTTATTATCTTCTGTTGTTACTATATAAATTACATTTTTTTCAGGATATTCTTTTCTTTTTTGTTTTTTTATACATAAATTTTCTAATAATTTAATTTTATTATCTTTCATTTTAATTTCTTTATTTTTATCTTCTAATAATTGAATATCAATAGATACATTTCCTGTAGTAAATAATGTACGAACCCATTTACTAACTTGTAGTGCAAATTGAGGTGAAATCCATTGAGCAAGTTGAATTGCTAAATCAGGATGAATCCATGTTCCTTGTTGAAATTCATTACTATTTCCCTTTTTAATATCAATTAGTTGTGATATGGGAATTCCCATATCACTCTCTGCTTCAGTTAATAATTGTTTAGTAGTATTTAAACGAAACCAATCTGCAAATAATTTATCTCCTGCTTGACATAAATGAGTTGCATTTATATAATTGTCTTCGCTTCTTGATATAACAACAACATCGTTTAATTTTAATGTTTGATGTTTTGGTTGTATATTATTGTTTACTTCAATTAATGAATTATTATCTGTTTTATTTTCATCTATTTTAGTTTTAAGTTCTTCTATTGTATTAGTTTTATCTACAATTAAATTTATTAATTGATTATTAATAGATGGTTGTTTTTTTAATTCAGTTATAGTTTCTTTTAATACTGTATTTGTTTTATTAACTATTGAATTTATTACTTGATTATTAATAGATAATTGTTTTTGTAATATTTCTTCTTTTAATTTTAACTGTAAAATTTTAGCTTCTTCTTTTATACGAATATTTGTTTCTTTTGCAATTTCTAATTCTAATTCTATTTTTTTGTCATTTATTTTTTTTTTTAAAATTTTACATATTTTTTCATGTCTTTTTAAATTATCTTTTCTATTAAATGTTTTATTACAACTATTACATGTATGATGAGTAATTTTTGAGTCATTTTGAGTAATGTTTGAGGCATTTTGATGTACTTTTAAGTTATTTTCTTGTAATGTAGATTTTTTATTTTTATGAAATTCTTTGTTGTGGTTCCATAATGACTTATAACTTGAATATATTTTATTACATATATTACATATATGATTATCAATATTATTTTTAATATTATCCATTATATATAAACTAGATATTTTATTCTTATATAGTTTTTAATAAAATGGATTATCCATTAAATAATGGATACATAATTTTATATAGCCGGAGAGAGAGAGCCTGGTCAGAATATAGCTAAAATATTTTTATTATTGTAAAATATATAAATAAATTTTATGATTTAATATTGTTATAAAACATATCAATTAATTTTAAATTAGTATTAATATTATATTTATTATAAGAATATTCACCAATATATTCTTTATAGAAATCATTATAACCATTTGCATCAGATTCTTTGTTAATTAATTTTTGTTCTTTTAGTAATCTAAAAAGATTAATAATTATTAAATTATATTTATCTGCTAATTGATATAAGCCAAAATTACCACTAGAATAATCTGCTAATATTAATTTTAATTCATCATCTTCAGGAGTTCTTTTTTTATAATTATTTATTTCTTCTAAATTGTCAAGTTCACCCCATCTACCTTCTAATTTATTTTTATAAATATCATAATCAATTAGTCCATATAATCTATCATTAGATTTATCCCAATCTGGAATACAATAATATAATTCTTCTGGTGAACATCTAAACTCTTCAGCAGTTTTTGTTAAACTTTTAAATTCTGATAAATAGTCTAAAATTTCAAAAGCAATATTTTTATCTATAATAAGTTGTTTTTGTTCACATCTTTTTTGTAATTTTTTATGTTCTTCTTCTAAAATAGCTAATTTAATAGGATAATTTTCTTTTTCAAGTTCTTTGTATTTTTTACTTAATTTATCAATTCTTTTTTCATAATTTGAAACTTCTAATAATAATGAGTCTTTTTCTCTTATTAAAAAATCATTTTGTTCTGTTAATAAATCTAATTCTTTTTTTAAACACATTAAGATATCTACGTTATCCATAATTTAGATAAATTATATGCTAATATAATAATAAATCAATTTTTTATTTATTTATTATTATATTTTATTATTACATTTTATTGATGTGCATTATTAAAAATATTCATAAAATTTGATAATATTTGTTGTGTATCATTTATATCTATATTTGATTGTTCAGATAATGTTTGAATATTATTAATTAATGATTGTATATTTGTAATATTTCTATTAACAAGTAAAGGTATTTGTTCACTACTAATAGTTTCACTGTTATTATTTATATTAGGTTCATTAATTATTTCTTCACTTTCTTCTTCACTTTCACTATCTTCTTCTTTACTACTTTCACTATCTTCTTCTTTACTATTTTCTTCAGTTTCACTATCTTCTTCACTTACATAATCTCTAATATCAAATCTACATACAGGGCATTTACAATTTGTTGTAAACCAATTTATTAAATTATTTTTATTAAAAATATGTTTACAATGTTTAATCATTGTAACAGATGAATTATTTGTAAAATGTTCTAATGAAATTGGACATCGAGTATTTATTGGATTAATAATATTAGAAAATATTAAATCTTCAGTTGCATTACTAATTTGTTCATTAGTTGGGTGAACAATCACCGGTTCTAAATTATTTACTCGATGTACCTGAAAATCAAAATATATTGGTGTATTATCTGGAAAATTTAATGGTATATTTAAATTTCTAAATAAATTATTTATAGTTTCTCGTGGTTGAACATTTGGTTGAATAGTTGGTTGAATAGTTGGTTGAATAGTTGGTTGAATAGTTGGTTGAATAATAGGTTGAACAACAGGTTGTATAGTTGGTTGAATAGTTGGTTGAATAATAGGTTGAACAACAGGTTGTATAGTTGGTTGAACAGTTGGTTGAACAACAGGTTGTATAGTTGGTTGAACAGTTGGTTGAACAACAGGTTGAACAACTGGTTGAACATTTAGTTGATTTAATAAATTAATTTGTTGTTGTGTACGATATATTTCCATCATATTGTTAATAATTTGAGTATTTTGTGTAACTAATTCATCAATTCTTAAATTATTATTAAAGTATATTCTTTCAAATAAATTTAATAAATTAAAATTATTTATATTATTCATATATTTACATATATAATTATTCTTTATATTATAAAAAAGTTTTTAATTTTATTTATAATATAAATTACGTGGTGTTTTTTATCTAGTTATAGAATTAAAGGAACTAGATTTTTTTTGAATCTGTCTCGTAAGATTCTCCGCTAGGATAGCGACGTGTTATTTAAAGTTTTCATTCTTTCGACACTTTTGTTACAATGTCTATTACCTTTACCTTACCCTTAAATAAGAATAAATATGAAAAGTCTCATATAATATTCTTTATAAATTTATACTACTTAGGATTAACAACATCCTAATTAATATAATTTATCCACAAGTTTTAAACCTCTTTCCAGCCAAGAAGAGGAACAATATATTCGTGATTATATATTATTTTTGTTGTGCGTGTGGGCTTTATCAACCGAAGTTATTTTGAGGCGGCTAATCTCAAATAACTTCGGTTACCCTATTTAATATTATGAGTATATTAGACAGATTAAACTGTTTTTTTTTCAATTTTTTTTATTATATGATTTATAAAATGTATATATACATTTTATAAATTATATAATGTTACAATTAGTAGCACTATATTATATTAAATACCACCTCCACCTGCAGTACTATTACTATTACTATTACTATTACTAAAATCTTTTTTAAGTTCTTCTAATTCTGTATTATTGAGTCTCATTATACTTTTTTCACTAGTTATAAGATATTCTAATAATTTAGGATATTTTTGTAATACTCGAAGTTGAGGTTTAGAAATATATATAACAGAACCAATAGAACTAAGAATATGTATATATTCTTTTAATCTTGGATATTTAGCTACTTCAGAACAAAGACCATCTGTTATATGAACAAAAGACTCAGCAGGCCATATTTCTCCACATAAATGACAAAAGTTAGTTCGGCATGTGATACATGTCATATGAATACATGCTTCAGATCTTTCAACAAGTTTTTTACATCCAGGACAGGCTGTACATATTTCATCTAATTTTTCTTCATCTTCTTTAGAAAGGGGTTTTTCATAACAAGTTGCAAGTCGATGTGTTTTTTTTATACATTTTCTACAATATGATTCTTTACAATTATAACATAAAATATCAGTTTTATCACTAGTAGTATATATTTTACAGTTTGGACATAATATACAACTTATATCATTTTCTTTATGTTGATTTTCTTCTAATAAACTATATATTCTTCTATTTATTAATTTATAAAATTTAAAAACATTAAATTCTAATCTTTCATCAAAATCATATCTATATTCATCATCTAATAAAATATATGGTTTTTTTAGTATTGTATCTTTAACAAAATTATAAGTTTCTAGTTTATTTAGTCTACTAACTTTATTTTTTGTTATAAAATTAAATATATCTGAATCATCTGATTTAACAAGACAATGTTTTCCTAGTTCTAAAGGCCATTTTATACTTAATGATAGTTTAAAATTGTGTGCTGTTACTATACAACCTAGTCCATTATAATCACGTACTAAATTATCATTACTTCTGTTAATTAATAATTCTGTATTATTACTGTTAATTAATAATTCTGTATTACTACGGTCATTTATTAAATTTGTAATTGTATCTAAAAAATCTTTGTCTTTTAAAATACGTTGTTTTTCACCATCTTTATTTGTATCAAAAACAAAATGTGGTTCAGCAATATTATGTTCATCAAACATTATAGGATCTGTAAAAGTTTTTTTAGAAGGTGTTTGTGTATTATGTGAAACTACTCGAGGTGGTTCATAAACTTTTTTCATACATTCATCAACTTTTGTTTCATCAAATGTACTAAATAATTTATATGAATCAATTATTTTTTGTCGTTCTTCTATTATTTTTTGTTTTTTACTATTATTTAATGATTGACGATCAATTCCTTCTATTCTTTTAATTGAATGAATTAAACATTTTAAATGTTTTAAATCTAGTAAATCTATTAAATCTTTTAAATCTTTTAAATTTTTTAAATCTTTTAAATCTTTTAAATCTTTTAAATGTTTTAAATCTTTTAAATCTATTAAATCTTTTGAATCTATTAAATCTATTAAATGTTTTAAATCTTTTGAATCTTTTAAATTTTTTAAATGTTTTAAATCTTTTAAATCTTTTAAATGTTTTAATATTTTTTCATCATCTGCGTTAATTTTAGTTATATCACATAATCTAGAAATATGTGTATTATAATTTTGAATATCAACTAAATGGTTTTCTGAACTGTTTAATATGGATTCAGGATTTAATTTATATATTTCGTGTTGTTTATTAATAATTTTTATATAGTTTTTTAATGATGATAAATCTTTTTTTCTTTCTAATCCAAAAAGATTTATTAATATTTTATCAGATACAGGAATATTTTTTTGTGGTTGTAAACTGTTAATAATCATTTCATTAATTCTTTCTAATAAAATTAAGACATTATTATTATTATCTAATAAATATGTTAAACCACTACTATATTCAGCACTTGCTCTAGAACCATCATCATCAGCACTAGAGCCATTATCAGCAGCACTTGCTCTAGCTCCATCATCAGCAGCACTTGCTCTAGCTCCATCATCAGCAGCACTTGAACCAGCATCAGCAGCACTTGAACCATAATTACCAGAACCCCCTTGTAAATTTTTTAAAAATAAATATTTATTTTTATATTTTAAATATTTTTCTTTATACATTGTTATATAATATATATTATATAATATTATATAATTATATATAATAATGACAAGTAATTTTATACCCCAACAAATACATTTAGCATTAGCTGGTATTAGTACATTAGCCATTAGTTGGATGAGTTTATATAATATAACTAATATAACAAATCTAAATAATATAAGTAATTCAATAGTAAAATATGGTTTAGAACCAAATGTATATAATTATACAGCAACTGGATATTCAACATCATATTATGAATCATTTCATCATCATGTTATTCTTCCTAATAATCTAAAACCAAATAAAGATTATTATTATATACTAAGCAATAGTTTAGATTCATGGTCTAATGAATTTACATTTAAGGCACCTGATTATAATAAAGTGAATCCATCTTTTATTATATATGGTGATTTAGGTAGTATTAATGGAAATGATACTATAGATTATTTAGATTCAGTTAAAGAATCAGTAGATTTATTTTGGCATGGAGGAGATATATCTTATGCAGATGATGCTTTTTTACATAAAGATTGTGTTTTTAAATTTTGTTATGAAGAAGCTTGGGATCGTTTTATGTTATATATTGAAAAATTTGCATCATATAAACCATATATGGTTGTCCCAGGTAATCATGATATAGAGTGTCATGACCCATCTTGTTTATTTAATTCAGATAGAAGAAATAAATTATCTAATTTTTCTGCTTATAATTCTAGATTTAGAATGCCATCACCTGAATCAAATGGTGTACTTAATATGTATTACTCATGGAATTATGGACCTATACATTTTATTTCAATTGATACCGAAACAGGTTTTCCTGGTGCAGAAGAAGAAAAAAGATATGTATTACCATGTGGTAAATTTGGTGACCAACTAACATGGTTAGAAAATGATTTAAAAGAAGCCAATAAAACACGTGATATCAGACCATGGATATTTGTTCAAGGACATCATCCAATGTATCAAGGTGATTTTGTTGATATTGATTTTCAAAATGCAATGGAAGAATTATTTAATAAATATGCAGTAGATATATATTTTTCTGGTCATATTCATTCATATGAACGTACATGGCCAGTTTATAAAAGTCAAGTTGAAAAAACATATAATAATCCAAAAGCAACAACTTATATTATGGTTGGTAATGCAGGTAATGATGAAATGAATGATACTAATAATGTAAATGTAAAAGATTTTAATACTAATAATATAGTACCTAACTATAAATTAAATAAAGAATCAGATGTTTATGGACCATGGACTGCAATTACTGATAAAAATCAGTTTGGAATTGGTAGAGTTAATATTATTGATAAATCTAATTTAGAATTTCAATATATTAGAACAAAAACAGGAGAAGTATATGATACAATTAAATTATCGAGAATCCATTAGCTAATAAATAATCATAATTAAATAAAAAAAGGATAAATATTATTTTCACCTTTTACAAATCAATATTTAGATAGCTTTTCACGAGCTTCCTCCACGTCATACCTTGTTCAAAAAAGGAGCCCATTTCGCTGTTTTTATCTGCATTCTCTATTAACCACTCTATGGTTTTTTCTGATAAGATATTCAATACACGTAATGAATTTCTTATAGACATAGCTTCTGCAGAACTATCAGGGTAATGAGATTGAGCTCTGATAGTTTCGGCCGAGACTTTTTTTAAATAGTCTTCTTGTGTAGTCGCCTTGGTAGACATGTTCTTGGTTGTTAAATATACTTGGGTTGGTTTTATATAATATATTTTTATTTTGTAGTTATATTACATATAAAAATTCAATTTTTTTAATTACATAAAAATAATTGAATTTTTAATTTATTAGTTTAAATACATTAATATTTATGAATTTTATAACTAATTATATATCAAATACATACATTTTAAATGAACTAAAAGAATTAAAAGAATTTTGGTTCAATAATCCCAAATTATGGTTTAATTGCACCGAAAAAGAAGATGAACTAATAAAAAATAAATATTATAATTTATTATTAAGTGAAGTAGATAATAATCAATCATCGCTAAATTTAATAATTTTATATGACCAAATTTCTAGACATATATTTAGAAATCAACCAGCTCAAATAAAATATTATTCAGATATTGCATTAAAACATATGTATAATGTTTTACCATTTATTGAAAACTATAAACCAGAAGAAAGATGTTTTATATTATTACCGTTAAGACATACTTTTATTAAAACAAATATTGAAATATGTTTATTATATATTAATAAGTGGATAAATGATGATGATAATAATCAAAATAAATTAACAAATGATTTATCTAATACTAGTACAATTTATAATAGATTTTATCAAGCAACTATAAGTAGTTTAGTAAAAATTAATAGTAATGATGAAACATTATATTTTTCTAAAGAAAAAGATAATAATGATGATTCTATTTTAGATGCAAAACACGAACCTATTTTAGATGCAAAATATGAACCTATTTTAGATCCAACATCTATTAAATATATTACTTTTACAGAAGATAATAATATATATAATAATCCAATTTATATTGAATTTGCTAAAAATTTAAATAGTTTATCTGATAATGATTTAATAGTATCTATTTCAGGTGGTGTTGATTCAATGGTATGTTCATTATTATTATATTATTATTGTAAACAAAATAATATAAAGGCTAAAGCTGTAACAATAAATTATTCAAATAGACCAGAACAAAATTTAGAAATTAAAATGGTTAATAATTGGTTAAACTTATTAAATATAGAACATCATGTTAAAAATATTACAGAAATTACAAGACCTCGAGATAAAAATAGAGATTTTTATGAAAAAATTACAAGAGATATAAGATTTGATACTTATAAAAAAGTAGGTGGTGATGTAATTTTAGGACATAATAAAGATGATTCATTAGAAAATATTTTTTCAAATATTAAAAAGAAGAAATCATACGAGAATTTATTAGGTATGTCAATTTATGGAACAGAAAAAGATGTTAATATTATTAGACCATTATTAAATGTATCTAAAAAAGAAATTATTAATTTTGCCCAACAATATAACATACCATATGTATATGATTCAACACCATCATGGAGTGAAAGAGGAAAAATGAGAGATATTTTAATTCCTCAAATAATGAATTTTGATAAAGATATATTAGATGGTTTAATTGAATTATCAAATAATTATAAAGAGATTTATAAAATTTATAAATCCCAATGTATTCCTAATATATCATTTTTAGATAAGGAATGTTATTTTGATAATCCAGATACATACTTTTTTGATTATTGGAAAAACATTTTATTAACTATTTGTAAACATTATAAATGTAGTATGGTAAGAAATAAAAGTATTCAATATTTAATTGATACACTTAAATCTGGAAATAATATTACACTCAGTATAAATTTAACATGTAGATTAAAAAACAATGTTGTTAAAATATATATTACTAAGTAAAAATTGATTTATTAAATATTTATAAAAATAAGTATATTATTTTATGTTATGTGTAAAAGAACAATATTCAATTATCGCTTCTGATTTTAGTAAAACAAGATATAAAAAATGGAATTGTGTTAATAATTTTTTAAGTAATATTAACAAGACTGATAAAATTTTAGAATTAGGTTGCGGTAATGGTAAAAATATTTATGATATCAAAGACCAATCTATTGGTGTTGATATTTGTCCTGAATTTTGTAAAATTTGTAGAGATAAAGGAATTACTGTAATTGAGTCTAATGTTTTAGATGTTGATTTTCCAGAAGAATCATTTGATTATATTTTATGTATTGCAGTTATACATCATATAAAAGAAGAAGATAATAAAATAAAATTATTAAATATTATAAACAAAATATTAAAAACAAATGGAAAAGCATTAATAACAGGATGGACAACCCAAGAACCAACACGTAATTTAGTTCATGGTGATAATATAGTTAAATTTGGGAAAAATGAACGATATTATTATATATTTCAACAATATGAATTATATAATTTATGTAAACAAGTATTTAATAATACTGACTATAGTTTTGAATGTTATAATGATGTTATTTTAGTAACTAAAACTTAATTTATTTATAGTAACAAAAACTTAATTTATTTATAATAAAAAAGTTGAAATTATAATAATTTTATTATAATTGATTATTATTTATGGCAACACCAACACCAAATCAAGTTAATCAAGTTAATCAAAATAATTTAATAAATGTAGATACTAATTCAGATTATTATTTAAATATGATGATAAGTTCACAAATCGCTAATCAAATTAGCAAGTTTAGTGCAAAAGATGGATTTAATTACAAAAATATTTTAGTTTTTGGGATGTTATTATCAATTAATGAGTTAAAAAATTTATCAAAATATGTAGCAAAAGAATCATCATCATATATTGTTAATAACTATCAAAGTTTTTTCACATATTTTTATAATATATTTGGTAATTTTACAAATATGTTTAGTAAAAAACAAATAGCTTATCCAAAAATTGAATTTATTGATAAACCAATAAAATTAAATTTTAAAATAAAAGTAATTAATGAATTTGTAAATGGTTTTATTAATTTTTTAAAAGATAATAAAAACATTAATAATGTTTCATATAATATTTCCAATAATAAAAATATTACAATTAATGATATGGAAACTATTTTAATATCAGAAGTATGGAATAATATTATTATAAACTATAATAATATTAATATTAGATTATCATCTGAATTAAATTTAAGTTTTGAAAATAATAAATTAAAATCATTTAATTCTATTTTAATTAATGATAATGATAAATATAATTATGAATTTAATGAAGCCCTTATAAAAAAATTACAAAATTCTACTAGTTTACATACCCTTATAAATGATCCTATTGTTGCAAAAATATTATCACGTATTAATAAGGGTGGAATTTATGGTCAATTGGATTTTTTTTCTGAACTAAAATCAATAAAAAAATTTAATTATAATGATTATGAAAGTTATGGTAAAACATTATTATTATTTAATCATAACTTACTTAATGAAAATATTACTATTCATTCTATAATATATTCAATAATTATTTATTATTTTCCTCAGCTTGAATTATATTTTGATATTAATTATATAAAATTACTTGTATTATTAAATATAATAGAAAAAACTTCATTGGGTAAAGATATATTTTCTAATAATTCTACTTTATTAATATCACAAAATTATGATGAATTATATTTCCTTGATATACATTTAAAAATACCAGATTCTATTAAACTGTTTATTAAAAAGAATATAAATAAAATACAAGTAAATAAATTTATTAATAATAAAAATATAGACCATTTAACACATTGTATTATAATAAAACAAATTAGGTTTTTAAATGTTTCGCAATCTAATAATGGTTCACAATTTGATAATGGTTCACAATATTATAATCCATATATTAGCAGTGTTGGAACATTTGATGCTTATATAAAATTAGATGGTACTCATTTTAATAATTCATTAATAAAAATGCATAAACAAATATTACAAAACAATAAAAATTTAAAATTTAATAAATTAAAGTTAAGTAGTCCAGCATTTATTAATATTGATTTTAGAATAATTGTAGATGGTTTAGATTATGGGTGTATTAAAATTAACCAAGCATATTTAAATATATATAATAATATAGATACAAATACTGAACCAAATACAAATTTAAGTTCAAATACTGAATCAAATCCAAATGCAAATAATGAGATTAACTTTGTTTGTGAAGGTTATACTAACAAAATATCTATTGAACAAGTAAATGATGACTTTAATAATTTTATAAATGATATTAAAAAATATGAATTTACAGTTAGTAATAAAAATGAAGTTAATATTTGTAAAATTAAATTAGAAAAAGTTAATTCAAAAAAAGAAATTTCAAATCCTGAATATCAATCATATTTAGAAAAAAAAGAACTTTTAGAAAATATGAAACTTGAAAAATCAGAAGCTCTTGTTAAAGAGTTATCTAATATTCCACAAAAAACAATTATTGAAAATATTATTACAAAAGAAGTTAAAACACAAAATATAAATAAAGGGTTTAAAAATTTAGATACAATGTATTTAAGAAGTAGTGATGAACAAAAATTATTATCTGTTTTATCTAAATTTAAAAGTAACAAAGAATTATTAAAATCATTAGGATTACCTAATAAACTATGTGTTTTACTTGATGGTCTTCCAGGAACAGGAAAATCTTCAACCATTTTAACAATTGCATCATATTTAAAAAAAGATATTTATTATTTATCTTTTGGTGACACAATTGAAACTAATGAAGATTTACAAATGATTTTTGACCATGTTATTAAAAATTGTAATGGTGGTATTATTGTTGCAGAAGATATTGATGCAGTTGGTACATTATTGCATGATAGAAATAATATTAATAATCATGATAGAAATAATATTAACAATCATGATAAAAATAATATTAATAATCATGATAATCATGAAATTGAAACAAAAAAATTATCATTAGCATATATTTTAAATTTGCTTCAGGGTACAATTACACCAGATAATTTAATATTTATTGCAACAACAAATCATATTCAAAAATTAGACCCAGCATTTTATAGACATGGTAGATTTGATGTACAAATTACTTTTAAGTTAGCTGATCATTATCAATTAAATAAAATTTATAATAAATTTTTTAATAAAAATATTCCATCAGAATTACTTAAAAGAATTCCAGAAGATAAATTTACACCAGCACAATTTATTTTTAGAATTAAAGATTATATATCTGAAGAATATACTGATGAAATAATTTTAAGTGATTTTTTAATGACATAATTTAATTTATTTAAAAAATTTTTATAAAAAAAATATTAATTTAAGCTTGAATAAAATAGATAATTTATTTAGTAATATATGTTACGATGCATGTTGCGTTATCACGACTACTACCAAAATTTTTTTGACCAAACATATCATTTCTAGCCATTAATGATTTTGCAACAAGTTGCGCTCCATTTTCTGGTTTGTCAACAATTGCATTTAAACAACTTTTATCCATTACAAATTTACCAATATTCTTGTCAATCCAATTATCCCATACACCATCAGATGCTAAGACAATACATATTGTATCACTCTCAGATTCTTCAGAACTATTAAAAATCTCATCTAAATTGAATGAGTTGATACTAGGAGTTGCAATTACACCATATCTTTTTAAAGATAAATCACCTAATGAACGGCTCATTGCAAGTGCATCATTTTCATCTACATTTGGATTTACAACTATTGTAGCCCATTCTTTGCTAACATTTTTATAATAGATTCCTTTTTCTGATTTAATAAAGTCATCATATTCATCACAATATTCATAAACAGGTGGACATTCGTGTTTAGTGAGTGCATCGGGTTTATCAAATACAACTAACCCTCCGCAATCATGAATTCTTTTAAATTCATCGTATTTTTCAAGCGATTGGTCTGAAGTAATTTCCATTTCACAATAATCTCCAAAAGATGATAATAAATGTGTAGAACATAGTAATGCTTTGCTATCGCCAACATTTGCTGTATATAATTTATTTTTAATAATTACAACAATGCTACATGTTGTTCCTCCACGAACCTTTGACCATTGTGATGTGTTATATTTTCTTGAATAGATGATACCATCTTCTTCTTTGAATTGAATAGAAGACCGAGATAATACTTCCATCAAAATTTGTTTGCAGTTTTCATTTGCTTCATCAAATAATCTTAATAGAAATTCTTCTGGATTAGCAAGTAATCTATCTTGATTAATAGAAAATTGTTCTATCATGAACTTTTTAGTACCTTCTGCGATATGTTCACCGTATTCAGACCCATGTCCATCAAGAACACAAGTCATAACTGTTTCTATTTCAGGAAACTTTAATGTAAAGTATGCATCCTGATTTTTACGAGAACCTCCAATATCAGTAACTTCTCCAAATTGGAACTTGTATTTTGATTCGGTAGTAATAGCAGCAGCACAAGTGGATTCAGCTATGATAGCACTTGTAGACTCTGTTTCTTGAATAAAACAGCTCATTTTGTTAGTTATTCAGTATTAGTTGTTATTTACTTACTATTAGATTGTATATACGTTTATTGTTTTTATTATAAAATTTTATATATATATAATATTACTAATTATATTTCAATTTTTTTTATAAATAAAAATTGAACATATATATTTATAATTGAAAAAGCATACTTATTTATGGTTAAAATATGCCCTAACGAATATACTAATAATGATTCATCTGAAATGAATCAACATTTTAAAGGATTTCCTTTTGAATTAAGTCCTTTTCAAAAATATGCAATTGAAGGAATTGTAACAGGTAATCATGTGATTACAACAGCTCACACAGGTAGTGGGAAAACATTAAGCGCTGAATTCGCAATTAAGTACTTTTTATCAAAAGGAAAAAAAGTAATTTATACATCACCGATTAAAGCACTATCAAATCAAAAATTTAAAGATTTTCATAAATTATTAAAATCTTCAGATATTGGTATTTTAACAGGTGATATTAAAGTTAATTCTGAAGCAAGTCTATTAGTAATGACAACTGAAATTTTATGTAATACATTATATTACAAAAAGTCAGGTAATATTTCGAATACTAGTGGCTTATTAGATTTTGATATGGATTTTGAAAATGAATTAGCATGTGTAGTATTTGATGAAATTCATTATATTAATGACCCAGAAAGAGGTCGTGTTTGGGAAGAATCAATTATGATGTTACCTAAAAATGTTCAAATAATTGGATTAAGTGCAACAATTGATAATCCTGAAGGATTTTGTCAATGGATTGAAAGTAAGTACACTGATAAAATAGTTTATCTTGCATCAACTAATCATCGTATTGTTCCACTTACACATTATGGATTTATAACAGGAACTGATAATATTCAAAATATGAAACATTTATCAAAAGAAGAAAAAGAACTTGTAAAAAACAGAATAAATAAAACATATGTATTACAAGATGCATCTAATGTATTTAATGATAATAGTTATAAAACAATTTATGAAACAATTAATTTGTTACAAAGTAAACAAATTTATATTAAACCACAATATGTTTTAAATCAAGTGTGTCAATATTTAGTAGATACTGAAAATTTACCTGCATTATGTTTTGTATTATCAAGAAATAAATTAGAAGAATATGCGAATCAAATAACAACAAATTTATTAGAATTTGATTCAAAGGTTCCATATATTGCAAAAAGAGAATGTGAAAAATTACTACGTGATAAATTACCAAATTATGAAGAATATTTAAATTTACCAGAATATGTTAATATGGTAAAATTAATGGAAAAAGGAATTGCAATTCATCATAGTGGTTGTTTACCAGTTTTAAAAGAAATAGTAGAAATATTATATGATAGAGGATTTATTAAACTATTATTTGCTACTGAAACTTTTTCAATCGGTATAAATATGCCAACTAAAACAGTAATATTTACTAATATTAAAAAGTTTGATGGGTCACTTAATAGAAACTTATACAGTCATGAATATACACAAATGGCAGGACGTGCAGGTAGACGTGGTATTGATACTGTAGGTAATGTAATCCATTTAAATAATTTAATTGATATTGAATTATCAAATTATAAAAGTGTATTATCTGGCATTCCTCAAAAATTAACAAGTAAATTTAAAATATCATATAATTTATTATTAAATTTAATTCAAAGTTGTAATATTGTTGATTATATTAAAAAAAGTATGATAACAGAAGATCTTAATAAAAATTTATTTGATGTTAATAATAAACTTGTTTCAGCAAAAGCAGTTGCTAGTGCGACTGCACCTATATTTACAACACCAATTGAATCACTTGATAAATATACTAATTTATATAATTCATTAAATTCAGTAAATGGAAATAAAAGAAAAAAGATGTTATCAGAACTTGATACTATGAAGAAAAGTTTTAAAAATATAACATTGGATTATGATAATAAATTAAAACATGATATCAAGTTAAAAGAAATAGAAGAATTAGAATCTCAATTAAGTAATATTAATAAATACTTTGATATTAGAGTTGATATAATATTATTATTTCTTAAAGAAGAAGGTTTTATTGATGAAAATAATAGTTTAACAACAATTGGTACAACAGCATCTATTATTAAAGAACTAAATTGTTTAGCATTTTCTAAAATAATTCATAATTCAGAACTTGACTCATTAACACCAATTCAAATGGTTGGATTATTTAGTTGTTTCACAGAATTAAAAGTTTTTGATGATTTTAAAATGAGTAATCCAGAATCTGAAGATAAAAAACTTTGTGATATAATCACACTAATTAGTAAACAGTATGAATATTATGAATCACAAGAAAGATTTAATACTGGAACAAAATATAATATGATGTATGATATAATTGATGAAAGTATAAGATGGTGTCAATGTAAAAATTATACTGAATGTTATGAAATAATTGAAGACTTGGCGTATAAAGGAATATTTTTAGGTGAATTTTCAAAAGCAATGTTAAAAGTAAATAATATAGCTAATGAATTAATAAAAGTAGCAAAAAGTATTAATAATGTAGAATTAGAACATAAATTAAGTCAAATTCCTAGTTTAACATTGAAATTTGTTATTTGCAATCAATCACTTTATTTATAATAAATTAATTTATTAATCATTTTATTTATTAATCATTTTATTTGTAATCAATCACTTTATTTATAATAAATTAATTTTTATTTTATAGTTATCAAATAAATATAATTTAACATCATATTTATTATATAGTTCCAAGTCTTTATTATTTATTTTATTAAATACTTTTAATTCAGGGATATACATTGTTTCATCATCAACATAATAAGCTTCATATACTTTATCTAATATAGATGGATTAGTTGTGAATAAATGTAATAATTCACACATTGATTGTAATTTTTTGATATTTTTATTTGTTTCATTAATATAATCAATTTTATTAATCCATTTATTATAAAATTCATCAGCTGATGTTAAATTCATTATTTTAGTCATATTTAAAATATCAACTATTCTTCTAATAGGACTAGTAATATGTGTATATGTATCTAAATTCAAACATTTATGTTCAGTATCATTATAATCAGTTGTATATCTTCCTATAAAATTATTACTAATTAAAAATTCAGGTATTTTATTTTTACTAGAAATAGTTGAACGGAAAATACCAATTTTATTAGTTTGTAAATATTCAGCACATTTATTATTCATAAGTATCATTAATTGAGCAACTAACTCATGACTATCATTAATTGTATACTTTTTTTTAATTAAATTATATAATACATTATAATTATTATAACTTAATAATGAAGGACTTTCATATGCAAAATTATGTTTTAATTTAATTGAAACATTTTTAAAAGATGTTGTAATAATATTACAATAATCATCAACTAAAATATCAATACAAAATGCAAATCTTGTTTCTTTTTCTTTTAAACTACAAATATTTTCTGATAATATATTTGGTAACATTGGTATTTTACCATCAGGTAAATATATAGTTGATATTCTGTCAGTTAATGAATCCCATAAATTTAAATAATCTAATATAATAGGAACATTTGAAATATAAATACTAATTAAATAATTTTCTTCTTTTTTAATAATACTGAAAGCATCGTCAATATCAGTGCATCCTTCTGGGTCAATAGAAAATACTTTATATGTTTGTCTATTTTCTATGTTATATTTTTGTATAATAACAGGGTCATCAAAATTAATAATAGTTTTACTAACTTTTTTATTAAAAGCTGTTAGTGATATATTTAATTTTTTATTATATAATTCATATTTATATAAACTAGATAAATCATCAATTGAACCAATTGTTTCAACTAATTGTCCTACTGGATGTTTACTATCCCAGTTCATAAATTTGAAAACAACATATTTATTTTGAATATTTTTATGAAAACCCATATCAGCTTTTTTAATTTCATATGGAATTAAAAAATGTGGTAATTTATTATCTCTAGGAATAACTTTATATAATGTTTTATCATTATGTTTTCCATATGATTGAAAATTATTTAATACCAATACACCTAAAATATTATTATTTCTAATAGGCGAGTTAATAATATTATATTTTTCATCGATTATGTCGTTGTTAAATAATTTTAATGTAATTGGATTAAAATTTGTATCTAGTTTTTCTAATATTGGTTCTACAGACCAACTTGTGTAATTCATATCATTTATAGTAATTCTATAAGTCATAAAATAAATAAACTAATATTATTTAAATTGATTTCATCAATTTTTTTATTATTTATAAAACTATTCATAACCTCTAATAACATCATATTTTGATAAAGCTCTAGATGGATTATAAGATACCATATCAAAGTCTAATATAATAAACTTGTTATCTGATAATCGATATCCTGTATTATCTAATGATAAATCATTATGAAGATATCCTAATTCATGAATATATTTTCTACTTATTTTAATTGATTCGATAATATTTTTTATATTTTGTTTAAATTCTGGTTTAATTTTTTCACCATCATAAGTTTTAATTGAAATAACTTTTTCAGAAACAATAATAGCTATGTTAAAAATATCTAGATTATATATTTTATATATTCTTTCAAAATTATCATATTTAATATTATCACCAGTTCTTTCTTGAGTAAGAGCATCATATAGTTTTTTTAATTTATTATATTTTTCATATTTTAATATACGAATAACACAATTTTGTAAAATAATAATTAAACCAGTATTTGATTTTGAAAATTCAATATTAAAATCGTTATCATTATATTTTTCTATAATATCTCTAAAATATTCTTTAATTAAAATAAAAAATTCAATAGGTTTATCATCCCAATATCTAAAAAATCCCGATGACATTTTTTTATCAGTATTGCTAAAATCTAAATCAAAACATTCTTTACAAAAATATCCACAATCATCTTCTCTTTGTAAATTTATTAAAAATTTATTTATTGGTATATTTGGATTCTCATATATATTTTTACTAAATAATATTAAACTCATATATTATAATTATATTATAATTATATTATATTTTTATAATAATTTCTTCAATACAATTTTTAATTTTATTTATTTCTTCATCTGTAAAATAGTTAATTTCATCTTTACATCGCATTCCAAAAACTTTACCAGATTGTAATATAAATCTAAATTGACGTGTATTATGATAATCTAAATATTGTTTATTTTGTAATTCTACTTGATACCATTCTGAAGTTAATGGTAAGTTAATACCACCTTCAAAACTAGGGTCTGGTAACATTCCATTTATATTACACATTTTAATTAATTTTTTTACTATTTCATCTCTATATTCTTCATCAAATGATTTAGAAAAATAAATTCTTGTTACTACTGCAGGTGATGGTGAATGTAATTCCATAATTATATAAATTATTAAAATAAATAGTACCTAATTCAATTTTTATTATTTTAATTAAAAAAATCAATAATTAATGCGGGACACATAATAAGTCCTTCTTTTTTACTAAATGTTAATTTATATTTACTATCATCTAATTCTACTTCCATAGAATTATTATCATCTAATATTCCATTAAAATCACAAATATATTTTGTATTAATACTATCTTTAATTAAAACATATTTAATTGTATTATAATCTTTACAGTTTGTTTTAATTGAAAATAATTTAAATGATAAATTTAAATCATCTATGTAAACCATTGAAAAATTATTTGAACTTACAATTTGACCAACATATTTATTATGTGTACGCGATGATGTAAGAAATGGTCCAACATAAAAAGTTTCTTGGAGTTTTTTATTATAACCAGTTAAAAAATAGTATGTATTATATGTATTAGACATACTATTATCACTAATTATTATAATATGATGTAACTTCAATTTTTTATTAGTATATAAAAATTGAAAAAATAAGTTTAATATATATATTATTATATTTTATTAAATATAATAATATAATAATATAATAATATAATAATATAATAATATCACAAACAACAACTACCACTAAATAATAACAACCAGTTACATAATATGAGTACTACTACTGCTAAAGCAATATATAGATTTAGAGATTTGGTGAACCGTATGAGTGAAAGAATACGCTTTACTAAAAAACTAACATTACATATGAGTATTCTATGTAAAATGCTAGATAGTAATATCGAAGAGCATCAAGACGTATCAAGACAAATTACAAATCTATTACTAGATGAGAATATATTGTCGTATATTACATACAAGCACCTTGTGAAAATAATCAAAAGTGGGTGCTTGGATTATAATTATATCCAATCTGATTATATTAATTCAAATGAAAATTTGATTAATCTTATTTGCAAGTCATGGTTATCATCACGTAATCAAGAGTGGAAACGATTTCAATATGTATTAAAAGAAAATAGGTCATTCAAGTATCCTTTTTGTGATGTTCGTATCAGAGGTCCTCGCATACCATGCCCATTATCTTGGGAAGATGCAATAGAAGAAGGTGTAACTGAAGGTCATGATACACGATTGCATTGGTTCATACGACAAAATGATGTAAAAGGAGTTATAAATGCACTAGTACAATCAGATGATCCAAACGTGCGAAATTATTACGGATATACTGCATATACATTAGCAAAACGTTTTGGTAATCCTGAAATAATTAAGTGTTTGAATATATTTAGACATGAATCTTTTGCAACACTTGCATGTTTTGATAAACTTCGTTGTTTTCCCGTAGATTATGTGGCATTTTTTGAAGATCTAAATGAGTTTTTACCTGAGATGTAGATAAACTAATTTTTTTATAAATATTTTTTTAATTCTAAATATTTTGTTTTATTAATTAAAAAATTGATGAATAATGATATTATAATATTATTTTATATTTAATATGTCATATTTAGTAATAGATTATAAAAGTAAACATAATTTTTCATATTGTGAAAATAAAGATAACACATGGACCAATTTTCATCGTAGTATTGATAATAATGTTAATAAATTGGCAAATTTTAATCAAAATAGAGATAATGATTATGTTATATTATATGATTTTAGTATAAATAATCAAACAACAGAACCTAATAATAATCAAATAGATGACTATTTAGATAATCAAATTAAAAATAATAAACCAGTAAGTATAGATGAATATCAAGAAATGTTATTAAATAAACTTGATTTTGATAGTGACAATATTGGATATGAAATTAATAACCATCTTCATAAAATTTCTAAGTATGATTCAGAATATTTAATGACGTTATATTATAAAAAATTAAAACCAATAATTGAAAAATATGTTGCTAAATCTACTGAAACAATGTATAAACAATTATTTGCAATTATTAATGATATTGATGAAGTTGATAAATTAATTGACACTGGTTATTTTGAAAGTAAATTTGGTTTGGGATTTTGTAATTTAAAAAAATATATGTATTACAAACCAGAAAATAAATTAGTAGATTTAACTGATATTATTGTAATTTTTCAAAATCATGAAAAAATTAAAATATTACTTGATAAATTAATATTACATAAATTTAAATTTAATACAAAATATTTATGTAATAAGATTGATTTTTCTAATGAAATGTTAAAATATATATTAAATAATATTGAAGAAAAAGATAGAAATATATTATATTTATCTTGTGACGACCCTGTTAAATTTGAAAAAATGATCACTGAATTAAATATGGATCCAAATAATGAATATAATTTAATTGGTGTATTGACCCAAGTGCCGTTATATATTAACGGAACTCAACTAATAATTAATGGAAGTCGTGTATTATATTATAATATAGCATTAAAACATGGTTTTAAATTTCCTAATTTATTATCATTTTTATGTGCATATACATTATTCAAAGAAGATGAACAATTTAATATTGAAGATTTAAATGATAGTGTTTATAAGTATTTAGATACGTCCCTTAAATCGGGCTATAAAAAAGAAATTTTAAATAATTTAAATTGTTATACCGAAACAGAATTTGATAATATAATTGAAGAATATACAAATAATAATAAAACAAATAAATATTTACGATGTGAAGATACATATGAACTAACATCTACTATACTAAAAGCTGATTATAATAAATTTAAATTAGAAAATAATGATACTAATAGTGACGATAATCCATATACTTCGTATGATTTTGAAGAAGTACAAAAATATATAAATGTAAGTGAACCAGTTATCTTTAATAAAAAAATATTTAATGAACAATATGATAAATTAATAGATTTATATTCAAAAAATAATATTATTGATTTTTCATCAGAATCCAGAAAAGAATTATTTAAATATTTAGAATCAATGTATCAACAACATTATGATGTAATGAAAACATTTATTAACTTTAAATGAATCATTAATCAATTGTTCTTAATAAATAAAACTGTTCAATTGTTGATAATAAATTAAAATTACCAAAAAATGCAATCGGTCTTTTTTGTTTATTGTACTTATCTACTATTGATGACCCTCGTCTTGAACATATAACTTTTTTTATTACGGTTGTGAAGAATATCTTAAATTTTTGAAGATCTAAATGAGTTTTTACATAAAAACACAAGATAATATGTAAATAAACTATTTAAAGATAATATATAAAAGTTATATAAAGACATATTATCATATATATGTATCCTGTTTTAGCTCAGTTGGTAGAGCATCTGACTGTAGTAGTTATCAAATATCAGATTGTCATCGGTTCGATTCCGATAAGCAGGACACCCAATCGCATATATTTTTAATAATTAAATCATTTTTACTTATAAAAATGATTTAGTTACTTTATTATTTATTTATAGTTTCTATTATTTTGTAATATATAAATGATATAGGATTTATTTTTTTATATTTAGGAATATTAAATACATATGTTTTTTTAATATTTAGCTTTTTATTAAATAATGGATTTAACTTTTTATTTAACACTGGATCTAATAATGGGTCATATGATTTATTAAATAATGGGTTATATGATTTATTAAATACTTGATTATATTTATTCGGTATTACGTAAGTTTGTTTATATGGTTTATTACAAAATTGATTATATATTGAGTTTGGATTTAAAATAGGTGGATTATATATAATTTCAACATTATTATTCATTATATTTATAAATAAAAAAATAATAATTAATATTTAAAATATTTTTTATATTAGTTATTATAATATGGATTATTTAATTAAGATGATACATCTTATATTTGGATTATTAATGATATCATCAATATTTATTAATGATTGTTTTTTAAAATCTAATGCGTTAATTTTCTATGTATTTATTTTATTTCATTTTATTGCAAAATATGGAAAGTGTGGTATTATTAATATTGAACGTTTTTTTTTAAAAGAAAGATTTAGAGAAGGTTTTGCATTTAAATTAATTAAACCAGTTATTTCATATAAAAATAATTTTGTTTATGAAAGTTTTTTTGAAATATTACCCGTATATATATTTATTTTAACAGTACAATTATATAATAGTAATTGTTTTGATTTTAATAAAATTATAGATTTATTAAACACAAAAATAAATTTAACTAAGTTTTATTAATTTAATATTTTATTATATTGTACAATATAATATAATATTAAAACGTTTATGAATGAAATAAAAAAATATTTAAAAAATAATTTACCAATTGACGATAAATTACATGTAATTGGTGTAGTTAGTAATTGTTGTTTATATGACATTAGATATAAATTAGCTTCTGAATTCATTAAAAGAATGGAAGAAGAAGATAATATAATATTTTATTTAACAGAATTAGCATATGAAGACCAAGAATTTAGTCTCACTTCATCTAATAATCCAAGACATTTACAATTAAGAACAAAAGTACCTTTATGGCATAAAGAAAATTTAATAAATATAACTATAAAAAAATTATTACCTAAAACATGGAAAGCAGTAGCATGGTTAGATACAGATATTGAATTTGAAAATAATTCATGGGCATTGGATACATTAAAATTATTAAATAAATTTGATATTGTTCAAATGTTTTCACGTTGTTTATATTTAGATAATTGTAATAATCCAGAACAATTACAACAGGGTTATGTTTTTTTAGATTATAATGGAATAGAAAAAAAAAATATAGGATTAAATTATCCACATCCAGGTTATGCATGGGCATGTACTGCTGATTTTTATAATAGAATAAATGGATTATTTGAATATGGTATTGTTGGTAGTGGTGATAATTATTTACTTAAATCATTATATAATTTAGAAAATAAAGTGATTAGTATTAGTATTTATTTCGATGACTTTTATAAAAAATATTTTAATAATGTTATTAAACAAAATCCAAAAATAGGTTATGTACCTGTAACAATTAAACATTATTATCATGGTGAAAAAAATAATAGACAATATAATTCAAGAAATACAATTTTAAGTAAAAATAATTATGATCCAGAAAAAGATTTAACAAAAGATGAAAATGGTTTATTAATACCAACATCATCATGTCCTCAAAAAATGTTAGATGAAATTTTTCAATATTTTGTAAATAGAAAAGAATCAACAATTCAATCACCTAATATTAATGCAAATTTACTTTTATTATCTAAAACTAATATAGTAAAACAACCACCTATATCTTTTACTAAAACCAGTAAAAGTAAAGTAGAACTTACTGATGAAGAAATAAAAAAAGAACAAGAAATAAAAAAAGAACAAGAATTAAAAAAAATAGAAGCTATTAAAAAAGCAGAAGAAATAAAAAAAGCTCAAGAATTAAAAAAAGCAGAAGAAATAAAAAAAGCTCAAGAATTAAAAAAAGAACGTGAACTTAAAAGAATAGAAGAATTAAAAAAAGCAGAAGAAATAAAAAAGTTAGAAGCTGAAAAAAAAGCTGAAGCAATAAAAAAAGCACAAGAACTTAAAAAGGCTGAAGAACTTAAAAAATCAGAGGCTATTAAAAAAGAAGAAGAATTAAAAAAATATAATAATAAAAAAAAGGCTGAAGAACTTGAACAAAAAAAAATAGATGACCAACGAAGACTAGAAATTACAAAAGCAAATGAATTAAAAAAGGCATTAGAAATAAAAAAAGCATTTCAAAAAAAAGCATTAGAAACTGAACCTGAACTTAAACCAGAACCAATTAAAAAAACATATAAAATAATTAAACCGGAAGATTCACGTAAAAAATCATATACACTACCAAATAATCCTATTTAAAAATATTGAAAATATTGAAACTATTTAAAAATATTGAAAATATTGAAACTATTTAAAAATATATTTTATTTAATAGTTAATGATTAGAACTTTTACTAAATTAAATACAACTACAAGTAAAATTATTCATAATGTGAATAATAAATATGAAATTACTCCATATATGGATATTATTAATACTATTAAATCAGTTATTGAAACAGATGAAACTAAAATTGTTGAAAATCGATTTACAAAAAGACAATTTGGTTCATCATTTGTTCATATTTCAAAAACTTGTTTAGAAAATAGTCAAGAATTTATTGAATTTCAAAAAAATAATTCTAATATTAATATTAATATTCAATATTATCCATCAATGTTTAATGATAAATATGGTGTTCAATATTGTTCAAAACAAAAAAAAATAGATATTTATCTTGACTAATAAAAAAAATTGTGTGTGATATTTCAAAAAAAGTTTTGAAATTATAGCCAATAATTTTTTTATAAATAAAAAAAAATTGTGTTTTAATTAATTTAATCATTTATATTATAAATTTATGTCACCGACTATTTATAAAATTAATGAACCTAAATTTCGTGAAAAAATGGCTGCATTTGATTATGATTGGACATTAGTTAGTCCAAAAAATGGTAAAACATTTCCAAAAGATATTGATGATTGGATTTGGTTATATCCAAATGTTATTGATAAAATTAAAGAGTATTATAATAATGATTTTATGATTGTTATATTTACAAATCAATCAAAACAATGGAAACATGAACAAATCTTATTAGTTGCACAACAAATAAATATTCCGATGTATATATGTATTGCAACAGAAAAAGAAGAATATAAACCAAATACAATAATGTTTAATAAATTAGTAAAAAATAAAAAAATAAATATTGATGAGTCTTTTTTTGTTGGTGATGCCTTAGGAAGGAAAACTGACTTTTCTGATTCTGATAAAGTTTTTGCAGAAAATATTGGAATTAAATATATGGCTCCAGAAGTATTTTTTCATACACAAATAATATTTAAATTACCAGAAATACCTGTTGTTACTAAACCTGAATTAGTTATTATGGTTGGATATCCAGCTTCTGGAAAAAGCACTATATCAAATGAAATTTTTAAAAAAAGAAATTATGAAATTGTTGATGGTGATACATATAAAACTGTCCCAAAAATATTAAAATCAACAAGTGAACATATTAAAAATAATAAATCAGTTGTTATTGATGCAACAAATAGTTCTATTGAAAAAAGGTCAAAATATATTGAATTAGCAAAATTAAATAATTATTCAGTAAGATGTATTCATATGACTACCTCATTAGAAGAATCATATAAAAGAAATAAAACTAGACCTGAAGATAATCAAATACCAAAAATTGCATATTCTGTTTATACAAAATATTATAATGAACCTAATGAAAAAGAAGGTTTTATTTTAATTAAAATTTAATTTAAGTAAATCATATGATTTAATTAAATTTATTTTTATTAATAATTTAGTTTATTTTTATTAATAATTTATATGTGTTCATTTTTATTAATAATTTAGTTTATTTTTTACTTTTAGTAGCTGTCCAATCATTATCAGGACATAATAAAAAAGCCATAAAATAACAAGGATGTCCTGGTCTAGAACCTCCAGAATTTAAAGGGGTATGAATTGTACCAGCAGATGATTCATAATTTCTTACCTCAACAATATCTCCTTTACATAATTTAACAAATTGTCTCATTAAAACTCTATTAGCACCTGAATCTCTTCCAAAAATAGTAGTTAAATCAGGAGTACCATTTATAAATAATGTTAATTGTGATGGTTCATTAGTTATTAAATCTGCAAAAATATCATAAACACCATCTTTTTTAACTTCCATACTAGTTGTGCATTGTCTGTGATGAAAATCTTTTTTAAGACTAGTAATTTCCCATGATATTGGTTGATTAACAACAAGTGTTTGAGCAGTAGTTGAAGTAACATTAATATATGCAGGTGAACCAGCAATTTGTAAACATTTATTATTTAATAAATATTTTTTAAATTCTTCAGAACATCTTTCATGATATTTATTTAATTTAAAATCACATACTAATGGTTTACATTTAGGTGCTATTTTAAATATTGTGGTAATTGCACTAACTGAAGGATAAACACCTCCTGCATATTCTGATATAACAAGTTGACCATTAAATGATGTATGATTTTTAACAGTTAATACATCACCTTTATTAGCCTCAACTAATACTCTAATACTAGTTTGACCTGCTCCTCTATTACTTCCTTGAGTACTATGATCAATAGGAGTATCATTTAAATAAATTGTAAATTGACAAGATGTATTAGTAGTAGCTAAAAAGAAAACTTTATAAACACCATCTTCACAAATTTTAATTTGGTCTCCAGATACATCTGACCATCCTAATCCAGCAACATTAGATGAAGAATCAAATAATATATTATTTTCAGTAATTACAGTTTGTGTTTTAGTAGTATGAAATGTTCCATGAACATTAAAACCTTTTAACATAAGTTCTTTATCACATAACATTTTATCTAATATTTTTTTAAATAAATATTGTTTTCTTTTTGATAAACAATCAAGAGACCATTCATCACATTCACGTTCGCGTTTTTCACAAGGTAAAGGTGCGACTTTCATTAATAAAAATGTTTCATTATTTCCTTTATTTAAACCACCAACATATAAAGCTGTTTCTAATGCACTTGATGATGATTGATAATTGCGAATAACAACTGAATCATCTTTTTCTAATCTAATCATATGTCTGAACACAATTTGACCAGCACCTGCATTATTTCCAGTGGTAGTTAAATCTTGAGGAATACCATTAATAAATAAAGTAAATTGAGATGCTTGTTCTGATAAAACAATAAAAAATATAATATAAATACCACCTTCTCTTACACAAAAAGGTGCATTCATATTTGGATGTTCTATATTATAATTTTCATGATTTTCATTAAAAGCAACTGGATATCCTTGAGGAATAACTTGTTCAGTATTATTTATTGAATTAATATATGCAGAAGAACCTGCTGCCATTAAATATTCATCTTTTAATAAACAATTTTTGTAATATTTATAAACATCATCAAAACAATATTTTTCTTTATGACTAGATTCAGAATGAGATGATTCAGAGCATTTATCAGAATTGGTTGAGCCTTTTTTAGTTCCTTTTTTAGAATTTTTTTTAGATCCTTTTTTAGAATTTTTTTTTGACCCTTTTTTAGATCCTTTTTTTTCTTTATGTTCACGGTAATGTTTTTTGTGATGTTTTTTTATAATAATTTCTTCAGAAACTGAAGATGAAGAAGAAGAACAAGAATCTGAATCAGATTCAGAACTAGAAGAGCATTTGGTTTGGGGTTTACCTTTATGACAGCTTTTAGACATATGTATATATTATAATATAGATTTTATTTTAAATATTTTTATATATTTTTTTTAAAATATTTTTATATATTTTTTAAAAAATATAACTTAAAATTTTTAAATAGTTTTTTAGACATTTTAAAAACGCATTATATTTTAAATAAAACTATTTAAAAAAATATTTATTTTTATATATTATAATGGAACACTACACTCGGTTTTTACAATTTTTTTATGAATTAAACATTTTTAATTCATTGTGTTCATTTATATTTAATATTTTAGCATATACGGTTTTTTTTATATATAACACAAAAATACAAAAATCTGAAGAAAATTTTAACAGTTCATTAGATACCCATTTAGATTTAGATAGTTCTTTTAATAAATTAAATAAAATAGATAGTTCTTTTAATAAATTAGATTTAGATAGTTCTTTTAATAAATTAAATAAAATAGATAGTTCTTTTAATAAATTAGATTTAGATAGTTCTTTTAATAAATTAAATAAAATAGATAAAATAGATATAGATAATGTAAATAAAATAAATATTAATAATGTAAATAAAATTAGTAATTCTGAATTATATAATATATTTATAACTAATTATAAATCATATATATTAGAAAAATATAATTTTTCTTTAGAACTTGTAAATGAACAACAATTTAATGAACTTTTAGAAATATTTAATTTAGTTAATAGTAATAATAGTGTAAATTATTTAGAATTTATTATTAATTTTTTAGCAACAAAAAAGGAAAATAAAAATATTTTTAAAAATTTAAAAAAAAATAATGTTAATGAAATGATGGAATTATTATTTAATAATGAACATTTTATTCCAAATACCGTTTTAAATTTATTTTCAGGAAATGGTAAAATATCAGATTGGTTATTAACATATAAAAAAAATATATATCATAAAAATATTTATTCATATGATATAAATGAAATGGCAAATAATATTAATAAAATTAATAAATTAGCTAGTTTTAATAAAAATTGTGTGGATAATATTATTAAAGGTGATGTAATTCATGATGATTTATTTAAAAATAAATATGATTTAGTTGTTTGTGATATTCCTGATAATATTAAAAATATTATTCATGCAGAATGTTGTACATTAATAAAACAATTAAAAATTAGAGGTACTAAATCAGAACCTTTAATTATTCAATTATTATCACAGTTAGTTAGTAAGAATGGTTATATTATTTGTAATATATCAAATAGTTTTTTATTTAGTGATTCAATACAACATGTTCAAACTAGAAAATATATATTAGATAATTTTAATTGTATTCAAGTTATTACAAAAAATGATGATTCAAAAAAATCAATATTATTATTACATAATGATAATACAACTAAAGAACAAAAAATAGAATTAAATTCAAAATCAATAATTCCTAATAATAATTCTTCATTATATCATGGTCATTATGAAAATCCAACTAATGTTAAACAATTTATTAATAAAATAAAACTATCAGAAATAATACAAATTACAAATAATACTAATAATATTGATTTAAATATTGAATATTTATACATAAATAAATTTAATAATTTAAACATTGAATTAATTAACAAAAGTAATAAAATAGATAATATTATTATTTCAAAAGATACAACACAATTTTCTCAAGAATTTATTAATATATATATAAAATCAATAATTGAAAAAAACTTTAATATTGTAACAAAAGGTAAAATGAAACAAATAGATGAAGAATTATTATATAATATTAATGTTGAATATCCAACTATTGAATTTCAAAAAATATTTTTATCACATTATAAATATTCTATTAATGCTATTGAATTAAATTATAATAAAATAAATAATTTAGAAAATTTAAAAAAATATAAAATTAAAACAAATATTTGCGAAGAGTGTGATATTTTATCACAAGTTTGTTTAATTGATTATATACATAATTTTAATAAAGATACAAAAATGATATATATACATAAAAATTCAAATAATGCAGGTGTTGTTGGATTTGCAGCAGGAGAAATAAATACAAATTATTATTACATTAATGTAAATACTAGTCACTATGAAGAACAATATATTTATAATATATTAAAATTTAATGAAGAATTATTAATAAAATATTCAAATGAAAATCAAACTGTTGGATTAGCAAGAAATAAATTAGTTAACATATTAATACCAAAATTAGATAGAACTAAACAAATACATTTAAATGGTTTAATAGAACAAATTGATATTCAAATTAATAAATGTAAATCAGATATTAATTATCTTAAGGACAAACAGTTTGTGAACTAATAGGCCCTTGTAATCCTCGAGGACCACTTGGTCCTTGAGGTCCGGTTGGACCTTGTTTTCCAGCTGCTGCAATAACATGCCATACTGCTAAATTATTTTCAGGTATACTATTTAAATTTATAGATAATGATATATATGATGAACCATTATATGAAACCATATCATTTATTTGATATTCAGTTGTTTCATTCCATAATCCTTTCCATGAATTGATAAGTTTACCATTAATACCAGCTTTACCTTGTTGTCCAGGTGGTCCTACTAATCCTTGTTGTCCAGGTGGTCCCACTAATCCATCTACTCCAGGTGGACCAACAGGTCCTTGTTCACCAGGTGGTCCCACTAAACCATCTAGTCCAGGTGGACCAGGAGGACCTTGTTCACCTTGAGGACCCATTGGACCTTGTTCACCTTGAGGACCCATTGGCCCTTGTTCACCTTGAGGACCCATTGGCCCTTGTTCACCTTGAGGACCCATTGGACCTTGTTCACCTTGAGGACCAACAGGACCTATTGGCCCTTGTTCACCATTAGATATCATTAATTCCCAAGATTCATTACATTCGCCTTCAGGATTTATATTGCTATTAGGACATATAGCAATATATATTGAGCCATTATATTTTACAATATCATTATAACAATATTCAACTGATTCACACCAATATGATTTCCATGTTAATCCAATACCATGATTACCTTTTTTACCACGTGGTCCTTTGGGTCCAATATGACCTCTTGGTCCAACTGGGCCAACAGGACCACATTTACCACGAGGACCAGAAGGTCCTACTGGACCAATAGGACCTTGACGCCCTTGATCACCTTTAATTAAATTAAAATTAAAAGGTCTTGAATTATAATTAGAATTTGATGAAAATACAGAATATTTTTTTGAATGTTTTGAATGTTTTTTATTATCACAAGTTAAATTAGAAATAACTGATTCTAATTCATCAGTATCAGAGTAGTTATGTTTTTTTGAAGATTTATGTTTAGGTTCAATAAATTTATTTTCTGAACAGGAATCTGAAAATAAATCGTCTAATTCAGAATCACCAGTTTCACTAGAAACGCTAGATTTCATATATAACTATATTTAGAAATTATTTTTTATAAAATTTAAATATATTTATTTTAAAATTTTTAAATTAAAATATTAAAAAAATTGAAATTTTAAATTTATAATTGGCATTATAAAATTTTGTATTAAAACACATTCAAGTAACCGCAACAACTACAACAAGTAATTAATAATGACTACCTTTATAAATAATGTATTAGAGGACAGTTTTTGTGCACTGATATTAGGAGCACAAACCGCATGCATCACAGCTCGTAAAATTTATGCAGCACTTCCTGAAAAGACCACTGTCTCCGCTACTGTCTCAGCAACAGCTCACAAGATTTACGCAGCACTACCTGAAAAGGAAACAGTCATTGAATTAATTCGAAAGCCTCTTTCTAGTCCCACATCAGTAACTCAACCTATTGATAAAGAATGTGAAGAGCTTGGAAATGACTTTGTAGCCATTGATATTTTAAATGGTCCAGAGTATAATCCTGAGAATGGTGTAGAGCTAAAGCTCATGGAAGCTGGATTACTTCACCATCAAGTCCAGAAGAAGGTACGGATAGGTGATATTGAAATGGGATGCAAATCTACCTCATCATATGATAATGACCTATCTTCATCAGATGATGATCTATTTTATTCATCATCTGATAATACATGGGGAAATACCTCTTTTATTGCAGATAAAAGTACTGATGAGATTTTCGACAGACATCATCGTAAATTAGATTCTGACGCATGGAAAAATGGCAAAATTATATATGTTAATTAAACAAGTGCTGAACCATATATATCAGTAGTTTCAGCACATTCATTTTGTTTATGAGTATCTCTACCACAATAAAAGCATATGGTCTTATTTTGTTGTATAGCCATTTTTCTAAATTTATTACAATGTTTACTTTTTTTTTTATTTACAGTATTTTTATTATTAGTACTTGTTTCAGAATCAGTACTTGATTCAGATTCTGTACTTGTATTAGATTTTGTTTTAGTTTGTTGTTCAATATTTATTTCAGTACTTGGTTCAGTAATTGGTTCAATATTTATTTCAGTTTGTGGTTCAGTATTTGTTACTAATAATTTATTTTCTAACATTTTTCTATATGTTACAACTAAATCTTGATTACTATAAATTGTAGTTTTAGTATCATATTCTTCAAATATTTTATCATTATCTAATATATTTTTTTTATTTTCTAATTCAAGAATTAATTTACTTAATTCTGAGCCTATAACGTAATCTGTTATTATTCGCTTAATTCCCTTAATCAAATAAAACATTATTATATTATGTAACAAAAAAACTTTATTTAAAATAATAAAAAGTTTATTTTAAATATATATTTTTATAAAAATATATATTATTAAATAATTTAACCAAAAACACTTTCCATAGTATAATTTATATATAAAAATCCATCTGGGTCTTTATACATATCATATAAAGATATTATTCTATCTGATGATGATGGAATTGTATTATTAACAATAAGAAATAATGCTTGGTCTTTATTTGTTGTTTTCATATTTTGTCTAATAATAAATAATAAATACATAATATTTATATCATATGCAACTAAAAATTTGTTTTTTTTTATATTTGGTGCATTAATAGGAGTACAAATAACTGGAATTTTATCAGGATATTTTTCCATCATCATTGATGATTCTTTTTTTCTTTCATTAAATGAAAACCTTGACTTATAGTTCATTTTACTCTACTAATATATATTAGGAATATATTTTTAAATTATTTTTTTTAAATATTATTTAATATTGGTACATAATATATATAATTTATAACCATAATCCATATAAATAAAATGATACTAATTGTACAGTTGACCCACCATCTACAGATGTAATAATTAATCTATATGTTTTATATGATTTAGTTAAATTTGTTAAAACTATATTATATAATCCAACAACATCATTTTGATTAGTTGTACTTATACTTTTTTTATCAACAATATCCCATGTTGTATTATCATTTGTTCCAACAATTACCCATGATTTTATAAAATTAATTTTAATATTTACAAAATCTAATAATGCATAATTTGTTAATAATAGTTGTTTTGGTAATGTTATTTGAACCCACTCACCACTTATATTAGTTGAGTCACTTGTAGTTGTTTTTGTTGTTCCAATATAAGCACCATCTTTATATAAAAATCCATTTTCTAAATCCCAATATTTATTTCTTCCTTTAATATTAAAAATATTAAAAGGTAATTTTAACGGATTTGATGATGATGCTGAAACAATATATTTACCATCAGATGTTTCTATTTCATTAGAACTAAATGCTGTTTTTAAAGGTGTTATACGTGGTTTTGATTCCCAAATAACATTATTAATAATATCATATAATCTTAATCCACCATCATTATCTAAATATAATGTTTTAACTCCTTTATCAGTTGTTTTAGTTGACCATATTTCATTATTATTTTTATCAACCATTGAAAAATTTCCATTAGATAATAAAATAAACTTATTTGTTATTGATGTTAATATATTAGATGATACATTAGATGACCATATTTGATTATTTGTTGTATCGGTTATTATTAAATTTTTATCTTGACCTAATAATAATTTAAATTTTTTATTATTTGATTCAATTATAGAATTATTATCAAATATATCACCTATTTTTAAAAAATTATTAGTATTAATAATAGTATTATTATTTGTTCCTGTACCAGTATTAGTATTTGTATTAGTATTTGTTCCTGTACTAGATGCTTGTTTTATATATATTCCAGTTAAATTAAATTGTAAAATTTGAATTTCATTTCCTGATTCTAATGATGTAATAACTAATCTAAACATACAATAATCTTTAGTTGAATTTATTTCATATAATCCTATTGTTTGAGATGGTATTTGTTCTTGTAATATATTTGAAGTTATTGTTTCCCAAGTTTGATTATCATTTGAACCAAATATAACCCATGATTTAATAAAATTATTTTTTGATAATTGATTATTTAATATTGAATAATTTGTTAAAATCATATTATATGGTAATTCTATTTGAATCCATTCTCCTGATATATCATTTGTTTTATATGTTTTTTCTAAAAGTCCTCCACCAACATATAAACCATTTTTATATGGATATGTAAAATAATTTGATTCTAATTTATTTTTAGTACTTGAACAATTCCAATATTTAATTCTTGATTTATTAAATACATTATATGGTTCTCTACTTGAAACATATGATGATGAACTTACAGTATATGTACCATTTGAATAAGCCTTTTTATCTTGTTGACCTTCAACTATTAATTTAAAACTATTAAATTCTTGCCAAAATGAGACTAATAATGGTTGTGATTCCCATAATAAATTATTTAAATTATCATATAAACGTATTGCACCATCATTTTCTAATATTAATTTATCAATACCTTTTTTATCAAGAGACCAAACAACTTTACTAGATAATGATAATATTATTAAACTACCTTCTGAATTTATTTTCATTTGAACACCATCTAAATTAGTATTTAATGTATTAAATATTTCTATATTATCATTATTTATTATAATTATATTTGAATTTTTTAATAACATCTTAAATTTTTTATTTGATGATTCTAATTTATCAATTGATTCAAATTCTTCATTCATTTTTATTATATTTGTATATTGTTTTGGTTCTTTTCTTAAATTTATATTATTTAATACTTCAGTGTTTAATAATAACTCTGAATTGTTTATTTCTTGATTTGTATTAATTATTTCTTGACTTGAACTAATAATAGCTGGTTGACTTGAATTATTAATAGCTGGTTGACTTGAATTATTAATAGCTGGTTGACTTGAACTAATAATAGCCGGTTGACTTGAACTAATAATAGCTGGTTGACTTGAACTAATAATAGCTGGTTGACTTGAACTAATAATAGCTGGTTGACTTGAACTAATAATAGCTGGTTGACTTGAATTATTAATAGCTGGTTGACTTGAATTATTAATAGCTGGTTGACTTGAACTAATAATAGCTGGTTGACTTGAACTAATAATAGCTGGTTGACTTGAATTATTAATAGCTGGTTGACTTAAATTAATAATAGCTGATTGACTTAAACTAATAATAGATGGTTGACTTGAACTAATAACTAATGTATTTTGCTGTTCTTGTGAATTATTTTGTATTTGTTTAATAGGTATTATTGGTACTATTTGTTTAATAGGAACTGTTTGTTCTTGTGAATTATTTTGTATTTGTTTAATTGGTATTATTGGTACTATTTGTTTAATAGGAACTGTTTGTTCTTGTGAATTATTTTGTATTTGTTTAATTGGTATTATTGGTACTATTTGTTTAATAGGTAGTATTGGTACTATTTGTTTAATAGGAACTATTTGTTCTTGTGAATTATTTTGTATTTGTTTAATAGGTACTATTGGTACTATTGGTACTATTTGTTTAATAGGAACTGTTTGTTTTTGTAAACTATTATTTAAAACAGAAACTGATTGTATAGTTTGTTGGTCTGATAAAGTATTATTTAAAACTGGGATAGATATAGGAACAGATGTTATAATTTGATTTTGAAATTTAGTATTTGTTTCTGATAATTTAGTATTTGTTTCTAATAATTTATTATTTGTATCTGATAATTTATTATTCGCATCTAATAACTTAGTATTTGCATCTAATAGTTTATTATTAGCTTCTAATAATTTAGTATCAATATTTGTATCTAGTAATTTAGTATTAGTATTAATAATTTGTGTCTTCATATTTTGAAAATCATTATTAATATTGTTAGAAGTAATTTTATAGTAAATTATAATAATTGTAATAATTATAAAAATAAATATAAAACTAAAAATAATTTCTATTGTGTTCATTAAGAAAAATAAGAAATTTTATTTTTATTATTAAATAATTTATCATTAAATAATTTATCATTAAATAATTGTAAATTCAAAATTATCATTAATTTTTATATGTATAATATCATATAATTTATATTCATGTTTTTCATTAAATAATATATTATCATCAAAAAATAATGTATCATTAGATAATTTTGATATATGTATTGTATATTTTGTATTCAGTTCGTGTACAAATAATACTATTCCTGTTCTTAAAATATTTATAATTGTTCCTTCATATATTTTATTTGAATCAATATTATGTTCAACCATAAATTTTTCAATTTGATATTGTAATTTGTCACTTGCATTTAAATATTCTATATATTTTAATAGTTTTATTTTATCAAAATCATAACCTTTTAAAATACAATGATTTAATAAATCACATCCTCTTCTAATTGGTGAAGTCCAATGTGTATAATTATTAATTCCTAATGCATAATGTGAATTATCATTTAATGAATAATAAGCTTTTGGTAAAATACTTTTCATAATAAAATGTAAAATATTATTATTTCTTTCTTGTGATAACAAGTTATAAATAGTTTCTCTATTTATATCCATTTCTATTTTTTTATAATCTAAATAATTTTGTAATAAAACTAATTGATTAATATATGGTTTACTATGACATCTATATATTTTTTGGATTTTTTTAGACATTATTTGATTAACTTTTATCATCCAAAATTTAACCATATCATGTGTATCAATTAAATCATTATTAGTTTCTGTTAAATTAAGGTCTTTTATTTCTGATTGAATAATTTTTGCAGTTTTATTTAATATATCATAAATAAATATATCATCATATACATTTTCATATGTAAATTTAATTACAGATTTAATAACAGAATAATATGAATTAATATACTTTATAGAATTTTCAGTTTCATCAAAAACAAATTCATTTGTATGTACATATGTGTTTTTATTTGGTAAAATTGAACATACATAATTAGAATATAATTCTGGTATCATGGTCCAATTATTGTTTATACCATATACAGTAGAACCTCTTTTTATTATTTCATCAAATTCTGGAACACATGGATTAATATAATGTGCAACATCACTAATATGAACATAAATATGAATTTTATTATTTATACATTCAATACTAAATGCATCATCACAATCTCTACATTTTTGTGGATCTATTGTAAATGTATATAAATTAGTTAAATCTTTTCTTTCACTTTCAATAAAATTAGTAATATTATTATTCATATTACTAATTTTATCTAGTAAAGATAAATTAAATGATTCTTGTATTATTGTATCAATATTATTATTAATAACTTTAATTAATTCACCGTTAATTTTATTGTTTACATCAGATATAACTTTTACTTTAACCCAGTCATTTTTATTTAATATTATTTTATCTGATTTAATAACAATTAAATTAGATTTTGTTAATTTTTTTGAACATATATATATATCATCTTTATAAATATGATGAACTTGACCAACAAAAATTCTATTAACTAAAGAAAAATTTATAACTTTACCATAGTATTTACCCTCGTCACTATTAATAATTTCAACTTGAACTAACTCACCATTATAAGCTCTATTTAAATTTTGTTTATTTATATATATAGTTTTATCTATAGTATTTACAAATCCTATACCAAATTCATTTATTATTATTTCACCAAATATTATATTATCATTTCTATCCATTTCCATTTTTATTTAATATATAATATATATTAAATAAGAACTTTTTATATATTTTACATTTTTTTGTAAAAAATTATTAAATTACAAATTCTTATGTTATTTACATAAAAAAAATATTTTTACTATAATAATCAATAAACTCATTTTTTTGGTTATCATCAAGTTTTTCAAGAACTAAAATTAGCACTTTAAATGCTTTTTTAAAGTCATTTTTTCTTATTAAACTATCTATATTTTTTGTTGAAGCTAATAAATATAGTTCATAATCTTCTTCTTTTGTTTTCTCCATTATATATAATATATAGAAATCTCTTTATATTTTTAAATATATAAAAATATATTTAAAAAATATGCGTTTTTAACAAAAATGTTAAATAAAATAATGAATATTAGTAAATTTTTTTAATCGCTTTATCAATATCTGATTCTACATTTTTAATATGAATGGTTTCCCAATAGTATGAATCATGAAATGATAATGCACCTGAAATCCAATCCCAATTATATTTATTTAGTTTTGATAATTTGGAAATCATTTTTTTTGCACGATTTTCATGAAATTTAGAAGTAACCAACTTCATATCTGTATATGAATAATCAATGGTATTTAACCAAGATTCTAAATACACCAAATTTTCAGATGTATTTTGGGCTTTTTCGTCTAGGATAAAATTCCAAGTTGTATTTTCTAATTTATAACTAGAAATAATTGTTTGCATTTTTTTAGCTTCAGATGTTTGTTTATCAGATGTAAATCCACCTGATAAAAACCAATCAACCTCATGTGCAGAGGTTAAAACCGCATTTGTTGCCGTATTAATTCTGTCAACTAGTAATTCATTATTACTCGAACCCAGTAGAACAACTAATGTTCTTGTTGAAGCAACTTGGGCGGGTTGAATAACCAAAATAATAAAAATAAGAAATAATAATTGAAACATTATTATATGTTATTTTGCTAATCAAATTTTGTTAGTTAATTTAGTTAATTTAGTTAAGTATGTTTATAATATTTAACTAAATATTAGGCTATTAAATATATAAAAATTTCAATTTTTTTATAATATATATTATATGTCTTTTCAACAAAAATATAATAAATATAAAAATAAATACTTAAAATTAAAAAATCAAATAGGTTCAAGTAATTTAAGTAAGGCATCAAGTGATTCATATGAACCTGAACCTGAACCTGAACCTGAACCTAAACCTTTTTATTTTTCTGTTTATACATTTACTAGTGAACCATTAGATGAAATTAGAAAACAAAAAATGATTGAATTATTAAAATCAATATATGGTGGTGATATTACAGTTTTTACTAATTTATCAGAACTAACTGACCCAACAAAATTAGGAACATGGTTTAATGCACAAGAATATATTGAATCTAAATCAATTTATGAAAATTTAAAAAATATAACAGAATTTCAAATTAATAATGTTCCTGAAATATTAAAAAATAATATGAATGATGAAAAATTAACAAGACTAGAATATGAAATTAAAAATAGAATAAGTGATTTTGAATTAAATACATTATCTGTTCCTATTATAGAAGGTAAAAATATTTTTTCAAGAGGTTGGGGATTTTGGGGTCAAAATGTTGCTGCAGTTACATTAGTTGAAATTATAAAAAAAAATTGATAATAATATTATTTGACAACAAACGATATTATTATTATGTCTACTTTTCAAGAACATGAACAAACTCAAGAAGAAATTGTTAAATTATATTTAGAACGTGATATTAAATTAGCTTCACCTACACAAGATATTGTAATTAATGCACTTAAAAAATTAGGATTTTATAATTATGATATTGAATCAGATTTAAGACAATATGAAAAATCATATGTTATTAAACAAATTAGTGAATCATTTGATTTGGTAAGAGATGAAAGTATTAATACTATGATTACTAGATATCGTGAATCAGATGATTATAAAAATTTACATAGTAAATGTGTAAATAGACAAAATAGAAGTGGTTTTTTACATTCTAATTTAGATGCTTATTTTGAGAATCTACATACATTTTATAGTGCATTAACAATTAATGAACTTGAATATTTAGGATATTAAATTATTTATTTATATTATTATAATGTTTTATTTATATTATTATAAACATAATAAACTCTATCTAATAATTTATCTTCAGTAAAATTATTTACAGCAAATTCAAATGCATTTTTAGCTATTTCTAAACTTTTTTCATAGTTATTTTTCATCCAGTTAACCTGTTCTAATAAATCAGATAAATCCATTTTTACTGGTATATAATGAATATATGGTATTAAATCATTTTGAAAATATTCAATATATTTTCTATCAACTATTAATAATGGTCTTTTTGAAAATAATAAAAATTTTAATCTTCCTGAATAACCATTACCACCAATATCAATTAAATATTTATAATTTATTAAATCAGGTAATGATAAATAATTTGGAATACTATTATTAATACTCCAATTATTTGGCATAATATTTATTATATCAAATAATTTAGGATATTGATTACTAATTTCTTTTAATAATGGTCTTGTTTTATATTCAATTACATCTGGTAAAGGAGAATATATATTACCATACCATCCAATTTTATCAATTGTTGGTTCTTGTTGAGATTTTAAAATAATTTCATTTTTTGTTTGTTCAAACGAGTTAATACTGGCAGATGGCCAGTGATAAAATACCCAATCAATACCACAATATTTTTCTAATTCTGAAATTTCACTATTATAACACATTGAATATTCTTTATTATTTTTATTTTCATTACCTCGATCATGTGTATTAAATCTCATTTTTTTTATATTTTCATCATTATATTTAATAGCACATTTATTTAAAAAATAAATAATACCTAATTCACGTTCTCCCATTATATAATAATATAAATTCTATCTTTATATTATTTTTAACAAAATCTTAAAAAATTGAACAATATTAATATTATCATTATTAATCTTATATTTATGGATATTATGAATATGTTTAATTCTCTTATAAATACTTCTAATTATTTTTTAGAAAACAATGATAGTCAATTACAAGTACCAGGAACACCATCTAGTAGTGAAATTTATATAAATATGTTATATCGGTTAATCTTAGACAATCCTAATTTAATTGAAACAAAAGAATCTAAAAAAGCATTTTATGATGTATTAATGAAATTTGCTAGAGTATTATTAAGTGATTATTATAATGATCGTTTTAGTAATAATAATAATGACAGTTTTAATAATAATAAATATACTAAATCATTAGATGAATTTATTCTTCAAGATTGGATTAATGAGAATGATAATGATGATTATCATGTAGGAATTGGAGCATATATCTTGTATGGTGTAATGTTATGTCAAATTAAAGAAATGTTAAAAAAAAGTGAACAATAATTATTTTATACTTATTTTATTTAATTTTATGGATTTAATAGATAATCTTGAAAAAATATTAGGTGAAACAAGTTTATGGACTTCGCTTTATGAAAAACTAAATAATAAAGAAGTAGAATTAGATTTTACTAACTTGGATGAAGTATTAAAAATTTATAGTTCACCAAATTTATGGTCAATAATTCATGAAAAAATTTATAATGAATATAAAAATGATCCAGAATATAATAAATGTTGTATTGATAATGCATCATATGATTATTTAATAAATAATAATTGTAATATATATTTTAAATTGACTACATATGATAATAAATCGCGAAAATTTCAGTATAAAAATGGCATTAATGTTGATACAAAAAAGTTTAATCCAGAAGGTTGTTGTTCAGGAGGTGGATTATATTTTTGTAAATTAGAAGATTTATATCAATTTAAAGATTTTGGTAATTGGTTAACACCAATAATTGTTCCAAAAAATATTCCAATTTATGAAGAAAAATGTTCAAATTGTGTAAAATATCATAATGATGGTTATAAAAAATTTAAAGCACCTTGTATTTATACATTACCAAGATTAAAAATAACAAATAAAAAAGTTCTTGATTTTATAACAAATTCTTCACAAAATAACAATATATTTAGTAAATGTTTATTATATAAATCAAGTGTTATGTATCAAATTCAAGAATTTTTAGATTTTGTAGGTATTGATAATAAAAATATTTGGAGTAATGAAACTGTTATGGCAACAGTAAAAAAAAGAATTCTTCAAAAATCTGATATAGCATTATATTCATGTTTTAATAATATTGATTGTGGTTTTGATAAATTTATTATTAATTTTTTAATTAATACAGGAATGGAAAATTTAATAAATAATTATAAAAAAAAATATGTGGTTAATAAAAATTTAAATTTAGATTCAGCTAATTATATTAAATGGTTTACAAAAGAGGAAATTAGATTATTTAAAAATTATAATATTGTAGTTGCTGGTTCAAACGTTTTAAGATATGTAACAAATGGTCAATATAAACCTAATGATATAGATTTATACATAAATAAAAATGATTTTGATAAATTAATAAATAGTAAAGAAGTAAGTATTAATAATGATAAATATAAACAAGTTAAAAAATCATGTTATAATATGAAAAATATTATTGATGTTGTTGATATTACAACTTCGTATAATGGTTTTAATAAGTATGGTTATCCAAAAATGATTACAAAAGTTTATCAAGTAATTGTTGTAAATAATGATCCAAAAGAGTTTATTCATAATAACTTTGACTTTGATTTGTGTTCAATTAGTTATGATTTTGCAAGTAACTCATTTATTAATATAGTTGATAAAGTAGATTATTCTGTTTTAACAATTCAACCAACATATATAAATAAAATGTGTGGTACAGAAACTGATAGTTATTCTACATATCGTGCTAAAAAAACAATACAAAGAATGTATAAATATATTTTGAGAGGATACAAAATAAGTAATTGGGAAGAATTTTTAATTGAAGTTAGAGATAAGATGTGTAGTTATTAAAATTTATTTTATGTAAAAATATTGAATAATTAATATATTACAAAATAACTATACTATATTATGCAATCATTTGAACAAATTCAAAGCTATTATAAATCATTACTTGTTAATTTTAATATTTTAATTGTTGATAAAACAATCAAACAAGATAAAGAATTTTCAATTATTAGAGGAACTCCTTCTAAATCAGAATTATATATTGGAATGTTACATCATTTAATTAATGAATACCCACAATTAATAGATACTGATGAAAACAAAAAAGAATTATATGATTTATTATATCCATATACAGTATCATTTGTTAATGATAATTATAGAGATTATCTTTATGATAATCCAGAATCAAAATTAAATATTGATGAATTTTTAAATCAATGGATTTTTGAAGAAATAGATCCTAGTGAGTATTATGTTGGTAATGATGGTTATGATTTACATGGTATTAAACGTTTACACTTAAAAAGTTTGTTAGAGAAACTTAAATAATTTTTTTATATAAAGAATAATTTATTTTGAAAGCATTAGAAAAATAATTTTAAAATATCAAAAATTAAATCAAGTTAAAAAAATAATATATATAAAGAATAATAAATTTATATTTATAGTATGAAAAAACATAATTTACCACAAGATAAACAAATAAAAAATGATAATGAATTAACTATATGTGAATTAAGTTTCAAAACTATAACAGATTTATTAAATAATAATAAATTAAAAACACCAATTTATCAAATAGATATAAATCAAGACAGAGTTAATGAAATGGTTAATTCATATAAAAAAAATCCATTATTATGGAGTTTTAAGAAAAATATAGTTTTAGGTTATTTTTATATTGAAGATGCTAATTTATCAAATAATTATAATATTTATTTATTGGATGGTCAACATCGATTAGATATGGCTAAAGAATTACATGAAATAGGTATTGAAGGTTCATTATATTTTTATTATTACCATATAAAAACAAATGATGAATTGCGTGATTTATTTATTAGTATAAATAAAGATTCATTTAAAAACAGCCCATATGTAAATATTCCTGAATTAGAACAAAAAAAGGACTATGAAAAAATTAAACAACAATTGAGTAAAGATTATTCATGTTTTTTCTCAAAAAAAGCGAGTGAAAAAAATCAATTATATACAATTAGTGAATTTATAAATATTTTACAAAATAAACAAGTTAATTTTAATCTTAATAAAATAATTGAATCAAATAAAAAATTTAATGGTTTAGTACAATATACAACATTAAAAATACAAGATTCTGAACAATTTTATAAAGATGAAAAGGATATTTTAGATAAAATAGAATATTTAACGATTGGATTCAAAAATAATAATTGGATTGATTATTATATAGCAAGTAATAATATTATTCCTGCACATATTAAATTTAAAAAACAAAAAGAAAAAATAAATCCAAAATTAAGAAAACAAGTATGGGAAAAAGAATTTGGAAATCTAACAGAAGCAAAATGTCCAATTAAATTATGTAAAAATATTATATTTATTGATAGAAAAAATGGTTTTCATTGTGGTCATATTATTAGTGAAAAAAATAATGGTGCGACTGATATTACTAATTTGAGACCAATATGTGCTTCATGTAATTGTCAAATGAGTTCAACTAATTGGACAGATTATGAATTATTTATTATTTAAGATTATTTTTCTTCAATAAAAAGAGCAATATCTTTAGTGATTTTATCTTGGTTATCAAATAAAAGAATTTTAATTTTATGAACTTTAAAATCAAAATAATTTTCATATGTTCTATTTTCATTTTGCTCAACATATGGTTTTTGAGTATCATTAATTTGAGCTAAAAAATTACAAAT
>JACCDX010085195.1_pt1 | contig 53286 bp, 67 predicted proteins | sample 7449681 | NCBI WGS metagenome assembly JACCDX01 (sample SAMN15323450, study PRJNA562643) | freshwater metagenome | isolation source: river surface water | place: USA:Blue River Watershed | collected 2017-08-18
CTGTAAATATTCCTATGTCAGGCGGGACAGCACTATCAGGTATGCCAAATATTAATGAAGATTTAAGAATAGGCACATTCAGGCAATCAGGTTTTGAACTTTCTGGAAATATTGGTCAAGTAAAAATTTACAATAGAGCATTATCAGCAACAGAAATAACTCAAAATTTCAACGCTTTAAGAGAACGGTATAACATTTAATTATGGGACTTGCACATTCTCCAAGCATTGTATCTGATGGATTAGTATTGTATGTCGATGCTGCTAATCTTAGAAGTTATTCTGGAAGTGGCAATACTTGGTACGATTTAAGTACTAATTCTAATCACGGGCAAAAAACCAATTCTCCTTCTTATATTACAACAGCAGGAGGTGGTTTTACATTTGATGGAGTTGGAACAAACTATTTTAATTTTGATAGCAAAGCTTCTCTTGTGAATGTGAATGCAGGGACAGTGGGTGGATGGATTAGATTCAACGATCTTAATTCGGATTTGACTAATTATGTTTTTGTTTCATATGGCGGTAATGCATATGGCGGTGGATTTATTTTAGAACACGCAGGTCTTGGTGGAACATCATTGAGGTTGGAATTAGCAACTTGGGGTGGCAGTATCAGCGGTGTACCAAGAGCCAGTATAGATAAATCAACTGCACTACCATATCAGGGTCAAGATATTTATATGATAGGTACTTGGACAACATCTGAAGTTAAATTATATATCAACGGTGTTTTATTATCTACAGTGTCAACAAATGCTGCTTTGCCTTCTAGATCTACTTTAAGAATAAGTAGTGAGGGTGGAAGAGCAAGAGGTGTTAATGGCACAGTATATAATTGTTCCATCTACAACAGAGCTTTGTCATCCACAGAAATTCTCCAAAATTATAATGCTACAAGAAAGAGGTTTGGATTGTAATGGCAGTAGGATATAACCCAAGCATTATAACAGATGGATTAGTATTTTATTTAGATGCAGCAAGTTCAAGATGCTATTCAGGATCAGGTTTAACTGCAAATGGTTTAGTTGGAGGTATTGGGGCCACTCTAGTTAATGGCATAGGATTTACTTCAACAAATAATGGGGCTTTTACATTTGATGGCACAAATGATTATATAGCTGTAGATGGATCCAATTTTCCACTTGGAAGCTCTGCTAGAACCCTTGGAATTTGGTTTTATACAAAAAGCTCAACTTGGGCTGGTAATGTAAATAACCTTTTTTGGTATGGTACTCAAAGTGTCCGACAGTCATTTGGTGTAGATTTTGATACATATCCTTTGATGGAATTTTTTTCTTGGTCAGACGATATTAATTGGAATACAACTGGACCACAAGTAGGCTGGAGAAATGTTCAAATCACTTATGATGGAAATAGAGCCTTAAGAGTTTATGAAGCTGGAATTTTAGTTACAACTAAAACTTTTGGCAGTACATTAAATACAGTTTTATCTTCAAATGTTCAGATTGGAGCTATAACTGGTTTAAATGGATATTTTGATTCAAACATTTCCCAAGTAACAATATACAACAGATCCCTTTCAGAACAAGAAATTCTTCAGAACTTTAATGCTACAAGATTTAGATATGGAGTATAAGAAATATTTTATAACAAAGATGCAGAATAAAATAAAAAGCATTCTCCTTTCAAAATAAATTAAATGGCGATAAATTTTCCCTCAGGTCCAAGTACAAATCAGGTTTACACAGAAAATGGTAAAACCTGGCGTTATGATGGCACTGCTTGGCGTACACAAAATGTTACCCCAATTTCATCAGGTGGTACAGGTCTTACAAGTATAACTGCTGGCAATGCTTTATTAAGTTCAAACAGTGGTGCTTCAGGTTTAGTATACAGAACGCTCATTGCTGGCTCAGGAATTTCATTTTCCTTTGGCACTAATGATATCACTCTTTCTTCTACACCTGCTGGATCAATCACAGGAACGGGAACATCAGCTTTTATTCCGTTATTTGATGCTGGGGGAACTGAACTTACAGATTCAGTGATGCAGCAGTTTGGAACTACTATTATTGTCGGCGGAAGTATTAAAGCGCAAACAAAAAGTTTTAAGATTTCACACCCACTATATCCTGAAAAAATGTATCTGGAACACGGATCTTTAGAAGGACCAGAACACGGGATATATCAAAGAGGAAGAGCATCAGGGAATGGAAATGTTGTTGTAAAACTTCCTGATTATTTTCAAGCATTGTCAGAAAATGAAATTACTGTCCATATCACTTCAAGAGTAAATGATTCACTTTATGTTTCTCAAAGTAACAATTCAGAGTTTACTGTTCAAAGGACAAAGAGGAATCTATTACGTAAACAATATATTGAATTCGATTATTTTGTAGTCGGAGAAAGAACAGATATCAAATTGATTGTAGAGCAACCTAAATAGCACGGAGTACATAAAATGGGTGATCAAAATCCTCAAGACTTTGCAGAAAAAGTCTTGCAATCTTTAAAAAAGTCATCAAGAGCAGTAGACTTAACTACCAAATCTGAAGAGAATGTAAATCAATCTCCTGTAAGTGAAAAAGCAGTCAATAGAGACGTGACAGCATTCTTTACACAACAAGATGGTGGGGGACTTGGCCCAGCAGCAGGCGGAAATAAAGATTTAGTAATAATTCCAGGATTTGGTGGTGCAGCAGCTACTTCTGTATCCCAAATTAACTTGTATTGGAGTGCGCCAAACGTTGCAGATTCAACAGGCGTAGACACAAATGTAAGATCTACAATTTATAACTACGCAATCAATCCTGGCGCAGGCGTTACACACTCCGTAATTGTCTTTGGTGGATACAATGGTTCTACACATTATAAACCTACTCCAAACTACGGGGGAGGTACGGGTGTTACTGCTAGAATTTGGTTAAATCCGTTTAGAGGCTCTTTTGAAACAGACTTTTTAGGCTTGAATGCCACTGGAATAGCTTCAACAACAGACGCTGGATTTATCACTTACGATAGTACTCAAAATAAATTAAGAGTAGGTGTGGGCATAGGTGCTGGTTCTGCAAAGACTGTTGCATTTACAGATGATGTACAAGCAGCTTCCGGAGCTGCTACTACGGCGCAAAACATTCATATGCAACTTGGTGCTAGCGCTGCAAACCACTCAGTTGCATTCTCCCTTACTTCTACTGGTGCTGGTGTTGCCCTATCTTCGGACGCAGAACTTCTTTACAATCCAAGTTCCAATACATTAACTTTTAGTAATGCTAGTGTTTCAGGAACAATAAACTCAACTACAATTCCGACAAGTAAAACACTTGTTGTAACAACAGATAAAATATCTGTTCTTGCTGCTACAACTTCTGCTGAACTAGCAGGTGTAATATCTGATGAAACAGGTACTGGAGCATTGGTATTTGCTAACACACCAACATTAGTTACACCAGTTTTAGGAGTTGCTACTGCAACGAGTATCAATAAAGTAGCATTCACTGCCCCTGCAACTTCTGCAACATTGACTCTTGCTAATGGTTCTACCCTTGCAACATCAGGAGGTAATAGCTTAACACTAACAACTACAGCAGCTACCAACGTTACACTTCCAACAGCTGGAACATTAACTACAACTGGAAACACGTTAGCTGTATTTGCTGCAACAACATCTGCACAGTTAGCAGGTGTTATTTCTGATGAAACAGGTTCTGGAGCGTTAGTATTCGCTAATACTCCAACATTCGTCACTCCTGTATTAGGAACTCCTACTTCAGGAACTCTTACTAACTGTACAGGTTTACCAATTTCTACTGGCGTTTCTGGCTTAGCTACAAACGTAGCAACATTCTTAGGAACTCCTTCATCTGCCAACTTAGCATCTGCGGTAACTGATGAAACAGGTTCAGGTGCTTTGGTATTTGCCAACACACCTACCCTGGTAACACCTGTATTGGGTGTAGCAACAGCTACAAGCATTAATAATGTTGCTTTTACAAATCCAGGAACTTCTGCAACATTAGCTTTGGCAAATAGTTCCACACTTTCTACTGTTGGTGGTTTTGGTTTAACACTAACAACTACAGCTGCTACTAATGTAACATTCCCTACTGCTGGAACATTAACCACCACTGGTAACACATTGGCTGTATTTGCAGCGACGACATCTTCGCAATTAGCAGGTGTTATTTCTGATGAAACAGGTTCTGGTGCATTAGTTTTTGCTAATACTCCTACATTAGTAACTCCAGTATTAGGAACGCCTACCTCTGGCACTCTTACAAACTGTACAGGCTTACCAATTTCTACTGGTGTTTCAGGATTAGCAGCTAACGTTGCTACATTCCTGGCAACTCCGTCATCAGCAAATTTAGCATCTGCTGTTACTGACGAAACAGGCTCTGGAGCATTAGTATTTGCTAATACACCAACACTTGTCACCCCTGTACTTGGGGTTGCTTCAGCTACATCTCTTTCTGCTAACAGTGTTCGTATTGGTAATGCAGCTAGAACAGTTGATACATCTGCCGGAAATCTTATTTTAGATTCAAACTCTGGACAAACCGATATAAATGATAACGTTGTAATATCAGGAAACTTAACTGTTCAAGGAACTACAATTACAGTAGACTCTACTGTTTCAACAATTGTAGATCCAGTGATAGTAGTAGGATCTGGCGCTGGCGGGACTCACTCTACACTTGATAACAATATGGACAGAGGTATAGAGTTTAGATGGTCAAATGCTGGTACCGCAACAACTGGATTCTTTGGATTTGACGATAGTGCTGGTAAATTTACTTTCATACCAAATGCAACTATTGATTCAGCAAATGTCTATAGTGGTACAGTTGGAACTATTGTCGCAAACTTTGAAGGCTCATTTACTGGTACTATCACTGGTACAGCAACTACTGCTGCTAACTTGAATACTGTATCTACATCATCATCCAGCGACCACTATATTTTATTTTCAAACAGAGATGGTGGTTCAGGTGTTGCGGTTTCTACTGATTCTTTATTAAAATATGTACCATCTACAGATAACTTATTTGCTTCTAAATTAAATAACATAACTGTAACTACTCCTGCAACTTCTGCAACATTGACTCTTGCTAATGGCTCTACACTTGCAACATCAGGAGGCAATAGCTTAACACTAACAACTACAGCTGCCACTAATGTAACATTCCCTACTGCTGGAACATTAACTACAACTGGAAATACGCTTGCTGTATTTGCTGCAACCACCTCAGCTCAGTTAGCAGGCGTTATTTCTGATGAGACTGGTTCTGGAGCTTTAGTATTTGCAAACACCCCAACATTCGTTACTCCTGTATTGGGAACGCCTGGGTCAGGAACTCTAACTAACTGTACAGGTTTACCAATATCTACGGGTGTATCAGGCTTGGGGGCTAATGTTGCTACATTCCTAGCCACCCCTTCATCAGCAAACTTAGCGTCAGCAGTTACTGATGAGACTGGTTCTGGTGCTTTAGTGTTTGCAAATACTCCGACATTAGTAACTCCTGTGCTTGGCGTTGCGACAGCAACAAGTATAAATAAAGTTGTATTTACAGCCCCAGCCACATCAGCAACTTTGACCTTAGCTGACGGGTCAACCCTTGCAACATCAGGAGGCAATAGCTTAACATTAACAACTACAGCTGCGACTAATGTAACATTTCCTACAGCTGGAACATTAACTACAACTGGAAATACGCTTGCTGTATTTGCTGCAACCACCTCAGCTCAGTTAGCAGGCGTTATTTCTGATGAGACTGGTTCTGGAGCGTTAGTATTTGCTAACACTCCTACGTTAGTAACTCCAGTTTTAGGAACTCCTACTTCTGGAACTCTTACCAACTGTACAGGACTGCCAATTTCTACAGGTGTATCTGGATTAGCTACAAACGTAGCAACATTTTTAGGAACTCCTTCATCTGCCAACTTAGCGTCAGCAGTCACCGATGAAACTGGCACTGGTGCTTTAGTTTTTGCTAATACACCAACTTTAGTCACTCCAGTTTTAGGAACTCCAACTTCCGGTACCCTTACAAACTGTACAGGTTTGCCAATTTCAACTGGTGTTTCAGGTTTAGCTGCTAATGTGGCTACATTCTTAGCTACTCCTTCATCAGCAAACTTAGCATCTGCAGTGACCGATGAAACTGGTTCAGGAGCATTAGTCTTTGCTAACAGCCCAGTATTCACAACTCCAAATATTGGAAATGCAATTGGAAACATTTCAGGATTTGCTACAACAGCAACTAATATAAACGTAACTGCTGCAGCGTCATCAGGCACTCACTATTTGTTGATGTCCCCTCTTGCGAGTGGTTCAGGTGTTGCAGTATCTACTGATTCAGCATTGAGTTATGTTCCATCCACTGACGTTTTGACAGTTCCTCAGACAACAGTTACATCAGCATCTGCATTGTCAAGTGGAACATACCTCACAGTCAAGACAAACTCTTCTGACGACTCATCTACTACAGACTTCTTTATCAGAGGTTTGACTTCAGGAGATGTATCAAAGTTCTCAGTTGATGCAAACGGTAACTTAAGAGCTACAACTAAAAGCTTTGATATTCCTCACCCAACAAAACCGGGAATGAGACTTGTGTATGGTGTTCTTGAAGGCCCTGAACACGGAGTTTATCATAGAGGAACAGTCGAAGGTAAAGGCAATTTGCTTATTGAGCTTCCTGATTATTGGTCAGACTTAGTTAATGAAGACTACACAGTGTCATTGACTCCACACGGTAGTTATGGAGTTCACATTGTTGAAAAGTCATTGAATTCATTTATAATATCATTGTCTGGAAACTTTGTAAGTAAGAAACTTAAAACAATCAAGGTTGATTACTTAGTCCACGGTTCAAGAAAAGATGCACCACTCATCATAGAGCAACCAGAGTAAGACAAATAAGGAGGTGGCTCAAACCACCTCCTTTACTAATAAGGAAAGGTTATGCATAAATTCAGAATACTTCAAGCGAGTAATCTTCAAGTTGCTTGGCTTATTATTGAAGAAGGAAATATAAATATTGAGACAGGCATAAGATTTATGTACTGTCTTTATGATTATGATATGCAACCTCTCGAAAGAAGAAATTATCAAATCAATGGTGATGATTTTGCAAACATCGGCACAAGTGGAAAAGATACAAGAATTGCAATCTTGGAATTGTTGCTTGTAACATTAGATGCTGTTGTTGTAAAGGAATAATTACAATTTATGCCTGCAGATGTCATAATCAATCCTACAACTGGAGAAATTTATTGGAACGATAATGGTGGTACTACTCAATCAATTTCTATCAGAGGTGATTCTCAGAATAAAATTGATATAACTGGATATTCATCAGGGTTTTCTCCAGGCTCAAGTGGTGTTGGCACATTTGTCATAGCCACATTTAATGACAACGCAGGAACATCAGCTTTTACTCCTGGTACATCTGGATTTGATTTAGGCTCCTCTGTACTTAGATGGAACACATTTGCTACTAATGCAAATTTATCTGGGACCTTAGTTGTATCAGATTCGACTATATCATCAAGTATAATTACTGGATCTGTCAAATTTAATGGAGGCATTGCTATATCAGGTAATGCTTCAATTGGACAAAGTCTTAATTTATATGGTGCTGGAACTGCTTACACATCATTTACAGGTTTTAAGGCTGGTTCAGTTACAAGCAATACGCTTTATACACTTCCTCTTACTTATCCATCCACAGGTACGTCAGTTTTGCAATCCGATACATCTGGAGTTATGTCTTGGGTTGCAATGGCATCTGGTTCAGGTTCAGTCAACTCTGGAACTGCTACATTTGCTGCTTTTTACGCTTCTACCTCTAACGCAATAAGCGAAAATGCTAACCTTAGATTTACTGGAACAGGCATTTCTGTAGGCGGAAATATCAATTCGAGTTCTACAACTACAGGTTCTTTTTATGTGTTTGGTGGACTTGGAATCAGCGGGAATGCTTTTATTGGAGGAACTATCAACATTTCCTCTACTACTCCTTCTAATATTGCAAACTTATTAGTATCAAATAGTACAGCTTCAACTACAACTGCATCTGGAGCCTTAGTTGTTACTGGAGGAGCAGGCATTGGCGGAAGTTTAAACGTAGCAGGTGCGTCTAGGTTCTCTTCAGCTACTGTTGCAACATCAATCGGCACCGGAGCCTTGACAGTAACAGGAGGAGCTGGAATTGCTGGCTCTTTATATGTAGGTGAGGCTTCTAGATTTACATCTACCACTGTATCTCTAGGGTCAGGCACTGGAGCATTAACTGTCACTGGTGGTGTTGGAATTGGAGGAAGCCTTTATGTAGCAAATACATCAAGATTTGAATCCACTACAATTTCATCATCAGTAGGTACTGGAGCATTAACAGTAAGCGGTGGTGTTGGAATTGGAGGTTCTTTATTTGTAGGTGATTCTTCAAGGTTTACAAGTTCAAATATTTCAATTTCATCAGGGACTGGCGCCTTAACAGTTACTGGTGGTGTTGGAATTGGTGGCAGTTTATATGTAGCGAACACATCAAGATTTGAATCTTCTACAGTTTCATCATCAGTAGGGACAGGTGCTTTAGTTATTGCAGGTGGAGTAGGAATTGGAGGTTCTCTATTTGTAGGAAACTCCTCTAGATTTTCCAGCACAAATGTCTCATCTTCTTCAGGCACAGGAGCATTAACTGTATCAGGCGGAGTAGGGATTGGCGGAAGCCTCTATGTTGCTAACGCTTCTAGATTTGAATCAAATATTAATTCCTCAACGCCTGGTGTAGGTGGATTTGTAGCTTCAGGCGGAGTTGGTATTGGATTATCTGTAAGTATTGGCGGAAGACTGCAGATATTTAATGGTTCTTTATATACTGCATTTTCAGGCGCTCAATCTGGTGTAAACACTACTTACACACTTCCAACAACATCGCCAGCTACAGGTTCCTCAATACTTTCGTCTACCGCTGCTGGTATATTGTCTTGGGTACCACTTACAACTCCTCCTAATGAAATAGTTGTAGCAGCAGGTAGCTATGGATATGTTCAATATGCCGGTGTAAGTAATGCTTTTGCAGGTAGTGCAAATTTTCAATATAGTCCCGATGAGGACGAGTTAGTCTTAAGTAATTTTCCTGTAGCAACACTTACTAATCAGAGCGCTAATTTAAAATTGCTTGGCACAAATGTGTTCTCTTGGAGTGGATCTGATTATGGTACATTCTTAGCGATAGGTGCAGCAACTGGATTTACGGGTGATCTCATACATGCACAAGTTAATGGAGTTTCTAGACTTCAATTAAATGCTGATGGATACTTGAGATTGGGAGTAGCAGGTACAGGCTTCACACTTCCTATTACAAATGGGACTTCTGGTCAAGTTCTTTCTGCGAACACAAACGGTATTGCTTCTTGGGCAACAGTTTCAAGTACCCCTGGTGGTAGTAATAAACAGATTCAATACAACAACTCTTCAGCGTTTGGAGGAGCATCTGGATTTGAATATACTACAGGTGGTACTGCAGTTACTGTTTCTGTATTTTCTCCCTCAGGAGCTGGTTACACATCTGGAATGTGGATTCATTCTATAAATGGATCCACTACAAGAGTTGGTATTGGTCTTTCTAATCCGCAATTTGAATTAGAAATCTCAGGAGAAATTTCTGCGACAAATAAAAGCTTCGTAATTGATCATCCGACTAAATCAGGTATGAAACTTCGATACGGGAGTTTAGAAGGTCCTGAAAACGGAGTTTATGTAAGAGGGGAACTTAATAATTCAAATATAATTGAAGTACCTGAACATTGGTTGGGTTTAGTTCACGAAGATTCTTACACAGTTCATCTCACTCCAATCGGTAATTACGCTCAATTATATGTAGAAAAAATTGAAAATTATAATGTTTTTGTAGCAGATAATATGATGTGTCCAATTCATTGTTACTATTCAGTATGGGCAGAAAGAAAAGATATTCCTAAACTTGTGACGGAGTATTAGTATGGGGCACTATCATAATCCGCAGATACCTATAAGTGGATTACTCAATTATATTGATGCTTATAATCCCAGATGCTATCCAAGAAGCGGAGTTAATTTGACAGATTTAGCAAATTTAATTTCTGAAGCTGGAGATAGTGCTGCTTCAATTAGTGCTGGAAATGGAATCTCTTTTGGAACATCAAAAAACACTTATGTCTCCTTGACAGCTACCGTACCAAATACTACATATACAAAAATGTGTTGGTTTAATTTAGCAGATATTACAACTTTTCAACCTTTGATTTGTGGGACTAACTCATTAAGACATTGTATGTGGATGAATAAAACTGCTAAATTAACAGCAAGCCATTCAAATACATCTGCTTTTTCTGCTCCTACTTTTACAAGCGTAGCCGGAACAACTGATTTATCTATAAATGTTTGGTATTTTGGTGCTGTAACTTATTCTAGTGTTTCTGGCTTCAACATCTACTTAAATGACAGAAGAGATCAAACTTCAGCAACAACGCAAACTTTCGGTGCTAGTAATTCACAGAATTATTATGGATACTATGGTGATTTTTTTACATCCCCAGCGACGCCAACTTTAAATGGAACTTTGGGTCCATCTTTAGTTTTTAACAGAGTACTTTCTGCAGAAGAAATTCTTAAATTTTACAACTCAACTAAAAAAAGGTATGGCTACTAATGGGAACTAAAGTTGGTCCAAACGTACTAAACTATGACGATGCAGCATATATTTTTGATGCAGCAAATATAAGAAGTTATTCTGGAACTGCAAGCACTTGGTTTGACTTATCAGTTTACGGTGCTGCTTGTAGAACTTTGATTGGAATTGCATTTACAGGGGTTGGCTCTACATCTTATTTTAATTTTCTTGGCGGAAATAGTATGCCAATAACTGGTGTTGCACATTTGAACACTGGCACTGGTCCAAGAACTGTAATATCTTGGGTATATCCAACATCTAATGCAGGATGGCTACAAATATTAGGATTTGGTACTGCTACTGGTAATGCTGCAACAGGTTTAGCTATAAGTAATGGAACAAAATGGTCAACTTTTCAACATAACACAAGAGCAGATGAAGATGGTGTTGCAACAACAAACGTTTGGACACACGTAGCAATGACACAATCTTCTTTGGGCAGTTCAATATTTATCAATGGTTCTTTAGTTGCATCATTTGGTTCTGCTATAACTGCTAATCAAGGTGCAGCGTACATTGGAGCCTCATTTCAAGGCACTGAAATATGGCAAGGTCGCATAAATCAAGTTTTATTTTTTAATCGCCAATTTACTGCTGCTGAAATAAACAAACATTTTCTTATAACAAGAGGAAAATTCGGAGTTTGATATGGGAGTAAAAGGCGGACCTGATCCAGATGAAACTTTTCATCCATATGCTAAATTTCACTTTGATGCATCAAATATAATGGGCAATGTTTCTTCAACAAGTTTTACTAATTTCTTAAAAACTGGATCATATACAGATTGGACTATTGCAAATTCTACTTTATCAGGAACTGGTACTTCTAAAGCCTTAATCACAATATCTCACACTGGAACTAATGTATTATATGCCTATGGCACTTATAATCAAGTAACTTCTTATACTTGGTCCGGAATTTTTTTAGGTGGTTCTACAACAAATGATAATAAAATTGTAAGACCAAATGATGCAACTAATTTCTCAATACTAGCCAACGGGAAGTTTTTGTATGAAGGTGCTGGCATTTTACACACTTCATCTGGCTCGGGATTAACATCAACGACTTGGAAACATTTGTTATTTGTGAGAAGCAATACTTCTTGCAATTTATACGTTAATAATGAAGTATTTTACACATTTACATTATCAAGTAATTATTCTTCTACCGATAGTGATTTTAGAACGAATTCATACCCAGGAAGTAGTGTAACTTGCGCATATTTGATGTATTGGCACAATTATGCCTTAAGTGCAAGTGAAATACAAAGAGAATATGACAAATTGAAACGCAGATTTTCCTTACCATAAAAGAATTCAACTGATTTTTTTATAATAATATATAGACACTCCTATGGCAAATTCAGATAAAAATATACGTATAACAACCAGCAAAAATAAGACAACATATCCTAATATTGTCTTTACTGGTTCTGCTGCTGGCTCTTCAGTTATAACACTTGAAGTTCTTGATGACAATACACTTTCATTCACAAGTAATGAAGGACAAGTTTTCTCAATAGATTCAAACTTATCAACTGGAACAATATGGGCAGTATCTGATATATCTGGTATTCCATTACTTTCTGCAAGTGCTGGCGGAACAATTGGTTTAGGAGTTTATGGTGGTCTTGTTGGTATTGGTCAGACAAATGCAACATATAAATTAGACTTAAAAGGCAATTTTGGTTTAGCTTCTTCAGTTGACGGTCTATACAATTTTATATTTAGTAATAGTGCTGCATCAGGCTCAAATAGTCTTCAAATTAGATATGCAAACTCATTGTTGCTATATAACTCAGGAAATACATTTTACACTGGATTTAAATCTAATGCTGCAGCAAACGTAACATATACTCTTCCAACAACTGATGGTTCATCAGGGCAATTTTTACAAACAAATGGTTCTGGGACATTATCTTGGGCAACTGCTACTGGGTCTGGAGGCACAGGAAGTACTGCTGGAGTAGGACAAGGTGGCCAATATGAAATGGCTTATTATCCAGGCACCGGACTATCTGTCATAGGATCAAACACCTTCACTAATAATACTGCTACAGGTGTAGTAAGTATTACGCATTCTACAGTGTCAACAGATTTTAGCAATGGAGCGTTCAAAGTCACAGGTGGAGTCGGTATTGGTGGAAGTTTGTATGTTGGTGGTATAGGCGCAAGTATTGTCGGAGTAACATTTTCAAACTCTTCAATAACTCGTGGTACTTGGAATGGTACAAATATTTCAACAACATATGGTGGAACTGGTCAAAACTTAGGTTCTTCTACTGGCATCTTAACAATATCCTCTGGTACTGTATCTGCATCCACTACTTCTTCTGCAATTGCTTCCGCATTATCTGACGAAACAGGCTCAGGTTCATTAGTATTTAACTCTTCTCCTTCTTTTGGCACTGGTGTTACAACAAATAGCACTACATTTGCTGTTTTTAATACTATAGCCACAACAATCAATGCTTTTGGAGCTGCAACAGTATTATCTATAGGCGCTTCAACTGGAAAAGCAACATTTAATTCAACAGACGATTCATCATCAACGACCACTGGCACAATAGCAATTTCTGGTGGTGCTGGAATTGCCAAATCAATAAGTATTGGTGGAAGGTTACAATTATTTAATGGAGCAAATTATACTGCTTTTGTAAGCTCTGCCAGTGGAAATACAGTTTATACATTGCCATCAACCTCTCCAGCTACTGGTTCTTCAGTGTTGTCGTCTACATCTGCGGGTGTAATGTCCTGGGTTGCTATGACATCAGGGTCTGGATCAGCCACCACAGCACAAAATATACAAATCAGTACTTTGGGAAGTCCAAACTCATTTCACCCAGTTTTGATGACTCCTAATCAGTCTTCAGTGGGTTCTGCAATATCGTCTAATGGTACGGTTGTTTATAATCCTTCAACTGACATTTTTTATACTCCTGGATTGGCTGTAACTTCAGGAGTAGATTCAAGCAGTACAACATCTGGCGCTTTACAAGTTAGGGGCGGCATTGGAGTCACGGGAACGGGATACTTTGACGTTGTAAGAACAAGGGCAATAGTAACAACTGGCGATGTCACTATTGCTGGTAATTTTGCAGTTAATGGCTCTACTATTGACTTTGGAAATGCAACGACTGATTCAATCTCATTTATTGGAAGAGTCGATACAAGTATTCTGCCAATTTCAAACAATTTATATGATTTGGGTTCTCCTGTTTTAGCTTACGCAAATGCTTCATTCGGTAGTTCTATTTATTTCACGAACACTACAAACACAAATATTTTAGCTTTCACAGCTGGAGCAACAGGCACAACACTGACCTATGTTTTACCTATAGACACTCCAACAGCTGGTCAAGTTTTAGCTGCATCAGCAATCTCTGGCGGAAGAGTAACACTATCTTGGGAAGATGATCAAACCGGAGCACCTGCAGGTGGAATAACAACACTAAATACATTAACTGCCGCTTCTCAATCTTTTTCAACAGGCACATCGGGTTCTGATTTTAATATCTCATCTGTAACATCCACACATACGTTCAACATTCCAGATGCAGGTTCATCAGCAAGAGGATTAGTCACGACAGGTACTCAAACTTTTGCTGGAGCAAAAACTTTCAGCTCAGCAGCTTCTATAACAGATGCGACTGCTTCAACTTCAACATCATCAGGAGCATTAGTAGTAACTGGCGGTGTAGGTATTGGAGGCAGCCTTTATAGTTCATCGGCTTCTTCTATATCTGGTGTAATATTTAACACTAATTATTTATCGGCTACTGGTGGAACATTTACGTCAGCAGTATTTGCGTCAACAATAAGACCATTATCTGGAAATACTATAACTTTCCAGCAAACTGATACCACTAATACAGCTCAGTTCAATAATATAAGATTGGCAATTTTATATGGAACAGCAGCAACTTCAGATGCATCTGGAGCATTAGTAGTTTCTGGTGGTGCTGGTATTGCAGGTTCTCTATTTACAGGTGTTGGTTTTTCATCATCAATTTCTGGTGTTATACTTGCAAACGGAACAGTTTCTGCAACTTCCTATAACAAAGTTGCAATTACAGCTCCTGCTGCTTCTGCTACACTAACACTAGCATCAGGTTCATCCCTTATAACATCAGGTGCAAATTCTCTTACGCTGACTACTACAGCAGCATCAAGTGTTACTATGCCGACTGCAGGAACACTTACAACTACTGGAAACAAACTTTCTGTATTTGCAGCAACAACTTCAAACGAACTTTTGGGAGTAATATCTGATGAGACGGGCAGTGGACTTTTAGTTTTCAATAATTCTCCGTCACTTACAACCCCAACATTAGGAGTGGCATCTGCGACAAGTATCAATAAGGTTGCAATAACTGCGCCAACTACATCTGCAACATTAACTTTAGCTGACGGCTCATCTCTTATTACATCTGGGGCAAATAGCCTTACTTTTACGACAACAACTGCATCAAATGTGACAGTTCCAAACGCTGGTACTTTAACAACTGCTGGAAATAAACTGAGTGTATTTGCTGCAACAACATCGGCTGAGTTACTTGGAGTTATAAGTGATGAAACTGGTTCTGGTGCACTTGTGTTTGGTACATCTCCAAACTTTACTACAAGTGTTACTACCGGCTCAGCTACATTTAGCGTTTTCAATGCAACAGCAACAAGCATTAGTGCTTTTGGTGCTGCGACAACATTGTCATTGGGAGCATCAACAGGTACAGCAACACTTAACTCTACAGACAACTCAGTCTCAGCATCTACTGGTGGGTTAGTTGTCTCAGGTGGAGCTGGTATAGCAAAATCAATTAGCATTGGTGGTAGACTGCAAATATTCAATGGCTCTTTGTATACTGCTTTTGTTGGAGCACAATCTGGCGTAAACACTACATATACTCTTCCAGCAACAAGCCCAGCAACTGGTTCTTCAGTACTTCAGTCTACTTCCGCTGGAGTTTTATCTTGGGTCCCTATGACTGCTGGTGGTGGTCCGTCTGGCACTATAAACTCTTCCACCATAAACAACATTGCTTATTACTCAGGTTCAACAACCCTAAGTGGAGATACGCTTAATTCATTTTACTACAGTTCTTCCACAAATGGTCTTGTTATTGCAAATCCAGATAATGAATTTGTATCTTCTGCCAGTACAGGGTTACTCAGAATTGGAACAGGTGCAACAAACTATGCTGTCCGAAAAGCTTTAGCTGTATTTAGCACTAATAACTCTTGGACTGATGGTGATTTGCTTGTTCTGGGGTTAGGAAATGCTTTAGCCAATCAAAGAGTTGCAATAGATTACCGAGGCTATATTCAAGTAGGTGTACCTGGAACAGGATTTACTTTGCCAGTTACAAATGGAACTTCAGGACAAGTCTTAACTGCAAACACTAATGGAGTTGCATCTTGGACAACAGTTTCAGGTTCTTCAGGGGCAGGTTCAGGAACAGTTGCAGTTCCCGGTGCACAATATCAAGTGGCTGCATATTATCATTCAGCAACTGGAGCTTCTGTATCAGGTTCATCAACATTTACAAATAATACGGCTACTGGTGTGGTAGAAATCACTCATACCACTGAATCTACATCAACAACATCAGGAGCACTTCAGGTTGATGGTGGTGCAGGTATAGCAAAAAGTCTATTTGTAGGAACTACTTTATCAGTCGGAACAACTCCAAGTTACAACATTCCGAATAACTTAGGATCATTTGTTTCTACTGTCAACTCATACAATCAACTTGTAATACAAAATAAGTCAAATGGAACATCTGCATCAGCTAACTTAGTAGTCAACAATGATGTAAGTACAGACTCTACTAATTACGGCGAAATAGGTATGAATTCCAGTACTTTTAGTGGTTCTGGAGCGCTTTCAGCGCCAAACGCAGTATATGTTGCTGCTGCCACAGCTCCATTAGTGCTTGGAACTACAACAGCTCATCCAATTAGATTTGTTGTTAACAATGGTGCCACAGATATGCTATATATATCTGAATCTGGCACAGCTATTTCTTGTTTCGCTAACTTTGGATTGAGAAGTGCAAGCGACTTAAGATTCTGGAATTCTGGTAACACTTTCTATGCTGGAATTCAAGGCGGCAACACCTCTGCAAACTATTTACTTACAATGCCTAATGCTCCTGTTGGAGCAGGATATTCAGCAATTTTAGTAGATACATCTGGAAATATGTATTTTGCTCCTGTAGGTTCTGGATTGGCTTCTACAATAAACAATGCATCAACTCCATTTATAAGAGCGAGACGTGCATTAACAATACAATTTTGCGCAGGATATACCCCAACTTCAGCAGGGGCAGATTCAGTTACAATAAAAGTTCCTCAATCAGCAGTAGATGGTGTTACAGATGTTACATATAGATTGAGAGAATTTGATGTGAGAGTTGAAACACCATCTTCTGGACCATCAAGATTACAGTTGGAAAAATATACTGGTACTAGTGCTTTTGCATATGCAGCAACAGGAACGAGTTTAATTGGAGGATTTGGAGTTACTTTGACTGGTGCTGCAATATATACTACCTCTGTATCAACTGCAACATTTGCTGGTTCATTTGTTACATCAAATGATAAGTTAAGACTAAACTGGACTTTACTTAATGCGACTCATGCAAATTTTTCGGTACAACTTACTTTAGAAGAAGTGTAAATGAAAACTTGTATTATTCATACTCGTATACCTACAACACAAGCTGCGGGCTCTTTTGACATTTTATTGCCAACTGGTTTTGGAACGCCCAAAGGTTTTTTTGTATACAGTTTAACAAACTCTTCAGCATATAATGCCTTTGATAATGGAACGGCTCATGTCACGAGAAGTGTCGGATTTGGGGGCAGCTCAAGTTCCGGTGCTTCATCCATAAGAAATATTTGCAATTGGCAATATAATGAATATAATGTAGATCCTTCTAACGGCTTCAGTTCTACAGCAACTACCACGGCAATGTATGACCGAAATGTTGGTGATACAATTAGAAGAAATTGGTGGGCTACATCTTTTCAAACAGATAAAATAGTAGGTACTTTTGGAGTTGTTGGCTCTCCAACTGCTCCCATTGATATGGTTTTTACTGTTTTTGGTGGAGATGATGTCGAATGTGCTGTCACTGGCATTGCAGTCACATCAACAACTTTATTTAACGCTTCAACACCATTTCAAGCTGATTTAGCATTATTATTGCACAACAGGCCAGCACAGACAACCGATACTGAAATATGTTTTGGTGCAGCTTGGAGAGTTACAGGTTCTGGTACTGGGGCAACATTGACGAGAGCAAGGGTTTCAAGTGCCCATAGAAATGCAGATGCTCAAACTACATCAGCTGTCACTACAAGAACTAGTTCAAGAGGTACAGTGTGTTTAACTTCTAATTATGAAATCTTTCCAACATACATGGGAACAACGAGCATAGGGTTTACTGGCTCTGCTGCAGCAACAGGAAATACAATTATTGTATTGGCAATCAAAGGACCATCATCTGATGAATTTTACGTAGATAATTTTATAGCGCCAGCAGCAATAGGAACTAGTTTTTATATTACTAATTTTAAGCCACAATTAGTTGCCGGTGGATTTAATGGAAATCCAGGATTAAATACGACATATACAACCGAAGCCAATGGTTGTGAAACAGGTTCTTTTTTTACAACAACAGGATTGACTAGAAGAAATATTACTGGCATCGGAACTGTAACTTCTAGTACTGCAAGTGCAACTGTAACAGGTACTGGTTCTTCGTTTTTATTTCATATAGGGCCTACTGATATTATTAAGGATACAAATGGCAGAACAGTCGGAACAGTTTCTTCGGTAGCGAGTAATACGTCTTTAACTCTTACATCTAATGCAGCAATAACATTATCAGGGCAAAATTATGTTTTTGAAAAATCACAACAATTTGCTTTAGCTTTTGGAGTTAATGACGCTGATAGTGGCACTCCAAATCAATTTATGTTTGGATACTCTTCTACAGATGCAATTATTGGATATATATGTGCTGATCCTAATGCTTCAATAGACAATGATGGATATATAGGTGATTTTTCCGGTCAAGGCAATGGTTGGTCAGCCACAATGACTGTAGCTTCTGGTGCTGTAGATTATGGTTGGTATTTTGCAGTAAAAGATCAAGCTTATCATAAGTACAGACGTGGGTTGCAAATTTTGTGAAAGTATCTTGCATACAATTAAAATTAAAACATTGTCTTTCTCAAAAATCATTTGAAAATTACATTGAGAAAGAAGTTTTTGAACGTATGCTTGTTTTTCCTGACATTATTTGCTTTCCAGAAAATATAAATTATTGTTTATTATTCGCAAAACAAGAAAAATATTTTTATCTTTCTATCAAAAATTTTTTTGAATCTTGGTTTGACAAAATAATATCTAAATTAGATTTATCTTTCATATTTAGACTTTTCAACATAAAGAATCAAGAAAAAATTATTTTGCAAACAATGTCTAATCTTGCAAAAAAATATAATGTTCATATAGTCACTGGCACATATTATGAAAAGAAAATTGACGGAATTTATAATACAATGGCGCTTATTGATCCTGATGGTGAAGTTATAGGAAAAGCATCTAAAAAGTATCTTGTTGGATTTGAAAAAGCATTGAGATTACAAACACAATTTGAACCTATTGTTTTAGAAACAACTCTTGGAGAAATTGGTCTTTGTGTTTGTTATGATCTCAATGACGAATATTATATAAGTAAATTTAAAAAAGAAGGAGCATTGATTTTATTTGCTCCTTCTAATGGTTGGCGCCCTTTTCCAGGATATCCTTTTGATTATAAAAAAGAAACTCCACAAATAGAACGGGCTAAAGAAAATGGTATGTCAATTGTAAGACCATATTGTGCAGGATGGATGTTCCCTTTGTACTTCCAAGGTCATTCTCAAATTGTTGATGCTACTGGTAAAGTTGTTGCATCTTCACTTACAAGAGATAAAACAGAAATATTGATAGCAGAATTAGTAAGGTAAGCGCACAACTCCACCGAAAACACCAAGAGACCCGAGAGTTCGTTTCTTCATATAAACTCCTTGTCCATCTCTATCAACAACATCTCTCATACCACTCGAAGTATTGCCTTCAACTGTAGTAAAATCATTGTTGGAATCAGCATCAACCACTATTCCCGTATGAGCAATTCTTCCTTTAGCAGCAAAGAAATAAAATACAATATCGCCTGCTTGGATTCTTTCTCTTCCTAATTCTAAATCTGCTCTCTTAATCCACCAAGTTTTTCTTTTTCCAAAATTTGAAAATACTACAGTGCTGCCAGTTCTTGGCATTTCATTAGGGATTGTTAATGATAAAGAATGAGCAGCCTTTACTAGCCTTAAAACAACAAAAGCCATACACCAAGGATTACCAGGCCCTAATCCGACTGCTGATAAATATCTTTCAACAAATGTCCCAGCATTAGAACCGTCTTCTCTTACAGATAAAACTTCTTTAGCGCAAGCATCAACAGCAGCTTTTTTACTTATTGGTCCTGGAGTCTTAACTGCAAGACTAGCAAAGTCGTTAAATTTATTTGTAGATAATAATTTCCAAAAAAATTGCTTTACTTGATTCATTTTGTTTTATTCTCCTGATTTACAATTTCTTTATTCTCTTCTCTCATATCTTTATTTGGAGTTGTTTCTTTGACAACAAATCCTGGAATTTTATCAAGAAATTTCATCAAATCTATACACTCATTCCCAGATGTGCCTTTAGGCTCAACTGTAACTTTTCCATCTTTGCCAATTTTGATATTAAGTTCTACTTCTTTAGCCATTAGATTAATTTTCTCGCAACTATTTCCATTTCGGACATAGTTCTTTTCAAGAATTCTTCATCATTGATATTTACTTTGATTTTAAATCCATTTTTTGCTAATGCTTTTTCAATCGCAATTTTTACATATGCTTGAATAATTCTTTGGTCCATTTTTTTTGCAACATCATAATCTGAAACAATAAAATCATATTTATTTTCAGATTCACTCCATAAGAACCCAATGTCGTTTGATGCTCCTGTAAATTTATTAACTTGTTCTTTTGGAATTACAATGTTAGCAACCTCATTTCTTTGGTCACCTCTATAACCCTTGAGTTTTTCAGGTTCAACAAAAACATCAGGAGAGAAGCCAAGAAGTTTAAGTGCTTCCAAAAGACAATCTTTATCAACAATTTCACACTCTATTTTTTTGTATGCAGACATTACAATTCTTCTTCTTCGTCATCCTGTAATAAATTGAAAGTAATCCATTCAATGCTATCCATAAGAGCATTTCTTAATCTAATTAATCCAGCCACAGCAATACCGTGTCCTTCATTAATGTTTGTGACTAAATCATAGCCTTCGAGAATAACATCAGTAGAATCGTGCATCTTAACAAGTCTCTCTAGAAACTCTTCAGGATCCATTGCTAAAACTAGTTTACGATTTTCTTCAAATTGTTTTTGAAGTTCAATCTTTTGTTCGTCATCTAAATGTTCAAAGTTCATATTACACTTGTACAATTTAACAAGAAAGGATTAAAAAAATGAATAATGTATTTGCTGTATTTGGTCTAGTTAGTTTATTCTCAGCTCCAATAGCGAACTTCTCTCAACCAGTTTCTCCAATGGTACAAGTTGACGATAAACCTAAAAAGGAAATTTTAATTAGCATCAATTCAAGTTTTTATAGAAATGCTAAAGAAGTAGTTGAAGGTTTTTTCAAGCAAGCCAATATAAGAAATAAATATATTGACAGTTCTTTAGAAAAGTTAGATAAGAAGAATTTTAGTTTTGTTGATTTTACAGTAGACGAGGCAGTTGAGTATTTGTCATCTAAATATAACGTTCAATTCTCTGTCGAAACTATTGGCAAGAAGAAAATATATAACGTGGAGCCTAAGAAAAAATGAAAAAGTTATTTGCTCTTTTAGTTTGTTTAGTGTCTTGTTCAGTCTCTTTTGCACAATCCAATATCACAATGGAATTAAGAGATGCGCCTGTTAGAAGTAGTCTTGAAATGGTATTTAAGCAGGCTGGAATCAAAAGTTATGTTATTGACAATTCTGTTTATGGATTTGTCTCTATGAACTTAACTGATCAGCCTTTTGAAAATGCACTCAAACTGATTATGAGAGCAAATACTGTTCCTCTTACATATACTAAAGAAAATGATGTTTATATTGTCAAACAAAGAATAGTAACTCCAACTCCTCAAACTGCTGGCCCTGATCCAATCCCAGAACAAAGAAATAGCGTGAATTGGGAAGTTATTCGTTTAAATTATATTGATCCGCTTGATTTACAAAGTGTATTTGGCCCGATATTATTTATAAATCAATTTAGTAGATTTACAGGTGGAATGAATGGAAGTAATATGGGCGGCTTTGGGGGCGGCTTTGGTAATAACTCTTTCGGAGGCAATGGAAGCTTTGGAGGAGGAATGGGTAATGGAATGGGCGGTGGAGCAATGGGAGGCTTTGGCGGTATGATGGGCGGCCAAGGTGGATTCTCAGGAAATGGTGGATTCGGAGGAGGTAGAAACTTTTGAGTCATTTCTACAATCGAAAGTCATATTCTTTTTCAGAAACTGATGAAATGATGCTTGAGTTAAAAAAAGAAATGTCTAACTTCTTGACTAAAGAAGAGGCAGAATTAATTATAAACAGAAGAAATGCAATAATTGATCCAGGCCCGTACAGAATGAATGAAGAAGTTCAAGTTTTACATAGGGAAATAGATGGATTGAGGAAAGAAATTTATTTACTTAGAACTTATGTTAATCAGCATATGAAAAAGTCTGAAATTGACGAACCAACATTATAATGTCTAAACACGTAGTTTTTCAACCCGTAGATTTAGGTGATGATGAGGTAAAAGACACTGTCCTTTGGTCTGCTACATTTCATATTCATCCAGATATTGAGCCAACACTTCCAGAAGAAATGTTGGCTCTTGTCAAAAATAAAAACTCAATCAACTACCCACTTGCTTATTGGCAAAAGGAGTTTATTAACCTTGGTTTTGTTTTAGATATGGATTTTCCATATTGTAAAGAATATGCTTGGGATTATATTATGCCTGATGCAGTAAGAATCACCATCAAAGCTAAAGATCTTAATACAAATTTCAATCAAATTATAATACCAAAAAATATAGCTAGAGATATATTGAGTGAAATGAAACTTCCTATGTTTGGGAAAATGCATCCAGAAAAGTTTCATAAAAAGTTAGTGCAATATATAGATTTATCACAAAATGATAATGCTCTAGTCGATAATATTTTTGAAGCCTTAACTGAATTAGAAGATCTTTGTACTGAATGTATATCTTATGAAAGTTTCTTAGAATGGAAGGTAAGTTAGTCAAGTGCTAGAATAAAAATATTATGTGGTACAGATATTCTCAAGCTCAGCCTTTACAAAATTTAACAACTACTTCTAATCCGTCTACTATTTCAGGTGGAGGACAAGGAATAGAAATTTCTCAAGCAGATTTGCCAAAGCTTCAGCAGTTTAAAACTACTGGTGCACCAGTAACTGTGCGTGATGTTACTACTGGGAAAATGGTCAGTATTGTTCACGGAAATGTTGACCAAAGCGGAAAGTTTTTTCTGAGTGGTCAAAACAATGATATTGGCACTGAAGAAAACTTCAATGATTGGGCAGCTAGAAATGGTGTTAATCCTGGCAACTTTATTCTTTCCTGTAAACAAGGCGCAGCAAATACTAGCGCATTTAACAATTTAACTTCTTATCAAGGTGTTTTACAATTGCAATGGAGCAATCAGCCAAACGAAAGAGGCAATTACAATGTGTTTGTGCAGGGTGGATAATGTTTATAACTAACACTGTCATACTTTCATCAAAAAAAGAAAAAGTAGAATCTAATGGATTTGATTTTCAAAAACTTCCTTATGAATATTCTTTTCTTGAACCTGTGATTGATGCAGAAACAATGAAAATTCATCATACAAAGCACCAGAAAAAGTATTTTGATAATATGATGAGTATTGTTGATGAAAACTCAAAATTACAAAAAAATTCACTAATTGACTTGATGTCAGACTTGAATAAAATTCCAGCTAAAGACAGAGAAAAATTTAAGAATAATGCTGGCGGATATTTTAATCATTCTTTCTTTTGGAATGTAATGACCGCTGAAAAACCTGTTTATTCTGGCGCAATCAAAAATCTTATTGACAAAAAATTTGGGTCCCTTGATAAATTCAAAGTAGAGTTTGTCAAAACAGGAATGGATCATTTTGGCTCTGGTTGGGTATGGTTATGCACTGAAGATGGAAGAAATCTGAAACTATCTTCTATGCCTAATCAAAACAATCCATATATTGAAGGATGCGGAAAGCCTTTAATTGGTTGCGATTTATGGGAACACGCTTACTATTTAAAATACCAAAATGATAGAGAAAAATATTTAAAAAAATGGGTTGACTTAATTAATTGGGATTTTGTCAATGAAACTTTGGAGAGTTACAAATGAATATAATAACAAATCTTTTAACAATACAGAATCAGTTTAGAGTTTATCATTGGCAGACACAAAAAAAGGCTGGATCTTTTGCTCAACACGATGCATTCGGAAAAGCATATGAAGCACTAGATCCGCTAATTGATGATTTCATTGAAGTTTATCAAGGAAAGAAAGGCGCTTTGATGGGTAAAAATGGTTTTACTGTCAACTTAGAAAACTTATCTGATGATTATTTAGTATTTATTGACGAAGCAGTTGATTACTTTACTCAGTACCTCCCGCAATCATTAGATCAAAACACAGATACGGATTTATTAAATATCAAAGATGAAATGTTGGCGATTTTGAATCAAACTAAATATCGCCTTAATATGATGTAATGGATTACTCTGACGCTGATGGTTACAAAGCAATGGTTGCTAGAAAACTAACTGTATTGGAACTTTCTAGAAATGATATGGTGAAAAGTTTAGATATTGCTTTATTGATGACTACAGAACAGTTAGAGAAAATAAGAAATAGCCTTTCCAAAAATCAGCGTAAAACTAAATTTGGAAAGGCTATTAGTATGATTATTGAAATAAAGAAAGATTACTTATATCCGCAACCACCACAAGAATCATAAGTTTCACCGTCAACTGAAAAAGAACTTCCGCATCCACAACTCTTTTCAGCATTAGGATTTTCTATTTTAAATCCTGACATCAGTCCATCTTCTTTGTAGTTGATAACAGCGCCACTTAAGTATTTGACACTTTTTCCATCAACAACAATCTTGACTCCGTTATCATAAACTACAACATCGTCAATTTCTGGCTCACCTTCAGAAACTGCTAATCCATATTGAAGCCCAGAACATCCACCGCCAGCAACATAGATGAAAAGATGTGGATCTGCTGTTTCAATTTCAGACATAGTATCTTTTACCAATTCAGCTGCTCTGTCTGTAATCTTAATAGCAAAGTTTGACAAGTTTGTATTTTCCATATTTCTCGCTCCATTCATATCTGAAAACTAGTTGTGATGGGACTTTGTAGAATTTTTCTTTCTTGCCATCACTAAATTTATTTATGTTCGACTTTGTATTCGATTTAAGTATATCTGAGACTTTTATCATATAAAATCTTTTGGGTATTGAATCTAATGAATCTTCAGAATCAACAGAAATAAAATAACCATCAGGAATAAGACTAAAGTTCTTTACAGGGACATTTACTTCACTATATTTTCCTCTAAAGTTAAGTAAAAATCTATCGTGGCCAGATGCTTCTATTTCAAATTCAATAATAGTTCCATCTAATCGAGATTTTAATCTTACGTCTCCGCATTTTTTGTCTTCTTTAGGTTTTAAAATTCCATAATCCCCTGACTTAACAAGCAAAGAGTTAGCTAGTATTTTGATTGCTATTTTTTTGCCAAGTTCATCATTTTGAAGATAAAGATTTGAGTTAAAATGCTTCCTGCCAGACAGTTCTTCTATCATCCTATTCTCATTCCAATACAATGCATTACAGGCCGTACAAGAGCAAGTCCCAATCCCTCATCATATAAAACTTCTCCACTTGTATCAGGCTCGGGAGATTCACTATCTGTCAAAATAGTCAACCTTCGCTTAGATTCTAACACAATTTTTTGCGCCAGATATAATCTACAAGCATAATGATTTTCTAACTTTTGAAATTCTGACAATCTTTCACGAAATTCTTTATCTTCTTGCTCTGTAGTTCCAAAGCCCTCAAAAAACTCAATATGCCAGTTTTCAGGATGTTGCAAAGCTAAATCATAACGATTAGGGATGTCATTGATATATTGTTTGTCATCGCTATTAGTGCTTTGGATGTACATCTTTCCTGGAAAGTTAGCAATATATTCTTTGATTGAAATAAGTTCGTGTTTTACTGCTTCATGGTATCCAATAAGCATATTTTCAAGTTGTTTTTCAGCACCACGTATTTCATTTGCTGATAGTAATTCCTCAAGATGATATAAATCGTCAAGAGAAGCAGCAAGATCCTTGATAAAATCTAATGCTTCTTGTTGAGATAGTAAAATCTGATTCTTAAAAGTAGTAAGTCTTGGAGCAATAACTTCAAAATGAGAAGTTGACTTGATGATAATTCTAAAATATCCCCAAGCCATATGATTGATGTTCAAAAAACATTCGTGAATTAAGTTACCATCAGGACCAAAAACTTCTGTAGGTACAATCCCCATAAAAGAGTTTTGATTTGTGTCTACTAAACCTAAATTTGTTGTTTCAGTGGCTAGTTCTAAAGCACACTTAACAATATCTTGATTGTCAGCAGTCCAAACAGCAATCCCAGCCTCTAATGCGTATTCTGGCGTTCTTTCCATAATACGCTAATTGTACCATTAAAAAATAAATGAGCCAGAAACTTTGAAAACCGGATCGCTAAATTTGTTTGCTTTAGGATCCAGATGATTGTTGTTTTCGTAAGAAAAATTCAAAGAACTCCAAGTATTTTTGAAAACATAAGATGCAGATAATGATTTTTTGTCTTCAAGATATCCGGGCATTTTAGTATTATTGGCAGAAAGATTTAATGAACCAATAGGAGTCTTAAAATTATATCCCATTTTCAAGTCGTGTTTTTGCGATTGAGATAAATCTGTTCCTGTATGCAAACTATCGACTTTAAATTCAAATCCAGGTATTTTCTTCAGTTTGACATTTGCATTTAAAATTGTTTGACTTGGCTTAATGTAATAGGAATCTGAATATGGATTTTGCGAAAAATTATTTCCAATTTGTTGGCCAAAACACAAAGAAGATAAAGATAAAACGAAAAGTAAAAAATGTGTTTTCATAATATTCCTCAAATTAATATTCTACATTCTTATCACAATGACTTAAAAAATAAAGGGCTAGAGTGAGATTACCTCTAGCCCTGCAGTTTCGTTCCACAAGATTACAATATTTGCAACAATATTTTGCTTGCTTGATCCACACTAAGTCAAACTGCACAACCGCCTTTTTATACTGGTGGCATTTCCAGTCTGATGTTAGTCTTATAAATATAGTTTAAAAAATATACTAATCTAAACTATTTTGTAAGTGTTTGTTGCATCCACACTTTTTAATTTTTTGGTTGCTTACAACTAACACGAGATACGTCTTGTTCATAAGTTAATTATTTTTATCTTATCAGCAGTTTGTGATCTATCAAATAATTTTCAACTCGCTCTCTACAGAAGTGTGCGTATCTAGATGCTCCTGAGTAAGGAATACATCGCACTTCAATATCTAAATCTCCACGAAGATTTAGATGTAGTTTCAAGACGATAACGGAAAAATATAAAATATCCGCAACACCTCTAACTATGCTAAAAAGCCCTTAATCGTGACTTCTCGGACCTTATAACTACTCTTGATCTTTTAGGTTTCGATGATGCTGTGCTTGGCTTATATTCAGCTTATATAAGTCTGCTTTCATCTTATTCCATAGTTCCAGACTTTGTTTCTGAAACTCACAAAGATTGAGCTTGCTTGACTGACCAATTTTATTTGGCGGGAGTAGTAGAGAATACTTAGACCCTTTTGTTATCTAACGATGTCAAGCCACCGTGATTCCTATATTAAGTTTTCAAATTGCTTTCGTATTTATTATACGACAAATTAATTAATTTTCCATTCTTTTGTCAGATAAATTTTGATAATATTTTCAGCCCAACTTTTACCATCATCTCCGCCATAACATAAGTATTCCCAATAAGTAGGATTGTCATCTTTTTTACTATGTGAGTGCCATTTTTTAGCAGTGACTTTGTGAATCTTTAAAACTGTGTCAAGCTCGAGATAACTTCTTTGTGTTAGTTGTCTAGCCACTTCTATATCCTCTAAAGTGCCAAACTTGATATCTTTATTTCTATATCCATACGCTTTAGTTGCAATAGTTTTGACATTTGCCGGAATCAATATTTGTTTTTTTAGCAGCTCATTGTGACTATAAGCATATTTATTAAATACCCTGTCAGAATAGTCAACATATCCCAGTTCATCTAAGTCTGAACAAAATTTCAAAAATCGTTCCATAGGATTTTTATTCTGCATTTGGGAAAATAAAACTTGTATAGGAGTTTATAATGGCCACTGGGATAACTGTATCTGTTAATTACACAATCAATTCTATAACAAAGTCAGGAAGTGTTGTCGAAGTACTTTATACATTGACAAATTCTGCTGCACCTTTAACTAAAAATTATTTAAATCTTTTTGATTTAAATACATTTTATGAAGGCATTGGTGGAACAACAACATATTCAGAAGCTGTTGATTATATTGAAACCAATTTCAGTGATCTTACTTATGACACAATGTCTATTTTTGCTGATACAGCAAGATTGATTATTTTAAACTCATTTGGCTCAACTGCTGGAACAGCAGTCACAGGTGTTGTTTCATTTGGAATGCTAAATAATCCAATAGTCACTGCTGGAATCACACCGTTTACTTTTGATTTTACTTTTAAGGCAGGAATATAAAATGTTACATATCTTAGCAGATTTAGCTAACGAGCTTGATAACAATCAAGCACACAGATTAGCAGATAAAATTACTTCATTAATAAAAACAGCTAATGACGATTATGATCACGAATATGATATGGTCAGAAATCAAATGGAAACTGCAGAAAGAGCCATTGAAAACATTGAAGATGTAGTAGGTGAAGAGGGCGAAGGCAATCTTATGGCTTGGGTGCAATCCAAGATTACTAATGCTGTAGATATGCTTGATGGCGTTTCTGACTACTTAAAAAGTGAACACAAGACTGCATCAGACAAAAATAAAGGCAAGAAACTTAATAAACCTTTTAGAACTCCAGGTGGTCCCAAGAAATTTTCTGTTTATGTAAAGAATGATAAGGGCAATATTGTAAAGGTTAACTTTGGCGACCCAGGCCTTTCAATTAAGCGAGACAATCCTAATAGAAGAAAGAATTTTAGAGCCAGACATAATTGCGACAATCCGGGGCCAAAGTGGAAAGCTCGTTACTGGTCTTGTAGAAACTGGGAAGCTGGCAGATCTGTTTCTGACAATTTGAAAGGTAAGTAATGAATATTTTTAATTTACTAAAACTTGCCTCAAAATTAGATAAACAAGGTAAATACAAAACTTCTGATTCTGTCTTAAAAATTGTCAAAGCTCAAGCAGATGATTTTGATTTTTCTCGAGACCCATTAGGTATGAGCGTTCCTAATGAAAGAAAAGATAAATTTAACGATTTAAGAAGACAATTTGAAAGCGGAGAAATATCAGAGGATCAGTTCAGAGATCTCTTCCTTGAAATGGTGGAATCAACTCCTCACTCAAATGCTGGAGATATTGATAATTTTCAAACTCGTTTAGAAGAAACTGGTGTGCAAACTTTCGGACAAGATAGAGCTTTTCTTGAAAGAGCCACAGAATTTGCTGATGACATTTCTGTAATGTGGATTTCTGACCTTGAAGACGATGCAGTAGATTTCTTCAGAGATAACGGAGTTGAAATTAGTAGTTCATTTGAAGCTGGTGACAAATTATTAGATCTTGCTCAAGCAAATCCAATAAATAATCTTACTATAAATGATGCAATAAGGGCTTTGACACCATTCCAAGATTTCTATGATTACTTTGATGACTATATTAAGTCAAGAGTGCCTGAAATGGTGGAAATGATTGAAGATGCAGCTTCACGTTCTCCATATAATAAAGATATTCAGGTAACAGAACAAGAAATTCTTTCTGCAATGGAAGAAGCAAATGTTAATCAAAGAAATGTCAATACAGCATTAGAAAATGTTCTTGTCAGAATCTTGATTTCCAAGGTGAGATAATGTGGTATCGAACTGCAATTGATTTTGGAAAACTTTTTGGTTTTGGACAACCTGAACCTCTTAAACCGCCAGAGCCAGTAAAAAAACCTGGAGTACCTGACGATGTCTTTAGAGATTTGGTCAGAGCTAACTTACCACAACCAGTTGAACAGATAGATCATTCTCAAGGTGATCATCATCTTATTTTGACTGGTACTGGAGGAATTCATCAAGGCGCAAGTCATAGCAGTTATATTGACAAAATTTTAGATCAAACCCGTAAAAGTTTGAAAGATAATCCAGAAATAGCAGAAAGATATAATATTAGAGATTTACCAGATAAAGCATATGGTCCAATGGATTATGCTGAAAGAATAAACTTTGATTCTGGACCTGAACGGCCTTTCATGGAGCAAGAAGATGCTGTTACCGAAATATTGCACGATTATTTTGACAAAGGCATCAGAATAAGCAATATGGGTACTATGATGTCTGTAAATGCTGTGCACGTCCCAACATTTACACAAATGGTGAAATTATTTGAAATAATTCATTTATTGCAGCCTCAAAACGTCAGATTTAAGATTAGAACTGCAAACGGCGTATTTGATGAAGTTTACGACATTGATGCTGCTGCTGATTTCAAAAATGATATCAAACAATTTGAAATGTATGGGAAAAAGAAACCATCCACTATGAGACAATGGAGAGATTACTAAATGTGGTATAGAAAAGCCATTGATACTTCTAAACCTCCTTTTGAAATAGAAGAACCAGAAGCACAAATGCATCCTCTCCTTAAACGACTTCACGAACGAATTGAAGCCGGAGAAATGAGTGAATCTGAATTTTTTCCAACTCTCGTAGCAATGGCAAGAGACTTTCCTGAAATATTAGATAGTGTCTCTCCTCCTCTTAAGGCAACTGTCTTAGGTATCTTAAATCAAACTGTTCAACCTGCCAATTTTGTAGATGATTTATTGACTAGAGGATTAGACTATATGCATCCTTTGGAAATCGATGAAGTACAGCAGAGATTAGAACAAGAGGGTATCTCTATCGATGCAAAAGAAAGAGAAATTATTCCTACCTTTAGAAAAATTGCAAACAAGATAGATTCTGATTGGTATGAATTGTATGAAAATGCATTGTCACAGCCAGTAGACGATCATTTCAAAAATTTTATTGTTTACAAGATACCAGCGTTAGCATATGAGCTCTCCACAGAAACTGGACAGAAGATTGATAAAGATAAACTTGAAGATATGATTTTGTCACAATCTTATAGTAATGACGAAGAAGTTAGAAACAAACTTGAAAATATATTTATGAAATTATATCTTGAGAGTAAAAGATAATGTGGTACAGACTTGCTCAAAATATTGAAACATTGGAAAAACCTGGTTATCAAGACGAGATGGAGTTCAAGTCAGGATTGAGCAAAGTAAAACCTATCAAAGATAAGATAGAAGCGGCTATGAAAAATATAGACCCTGACTTAAGACAATCATTTCTGGATCAATACAATCAAATTATATCGTCTTCTGCATCCTCTGGAGCATCTAATGCAAACTTTAGTGTTTCATTGCAAAAATTATATGGCTCAGTGGAAAATCAGATTCAAAAACAAAAAATTAATGCAACAAATGACATCAAGTCTTTGGTTTCAAATCGAATAACGTTAAGAGGTGATATTGACCAAGATAAAATTTTTAAGGCTTATTTAGATGCAAAAATGGCCGATGATTTCTTTAATACTGCTGAATTTGGAGAAGATATATTAGAAATTTCAAGATTTTTTATTATGAATGCAACTGGCCCCAAATTTGACATTGTAAAAAATATTCTTTCAAATATTCGTGTTGCAAGTTGGGGTTCTGATGTAATTTCTATAATTATTGCTTTTTATCTTAACACAAAACTTTCAGAATTAATTAGTGTACTAAGGAATAAAAAACCATTCACTTTCAAGGAAGAAACTGCAATAGCCTTAATAGAATCAAAAGTTGCTATCAATGGAATGAAGATTGGTATTGCATTGAACAATATTGTAAACAAGAATCCATTGGGTCAAATAACCGGACATATAGGAAGTGCAGGCATTTATGGTCTTGAGCAACTTCAAGGTATGATGGGTACTGATAAAAGTATTAAAAAATTAGTTTCAGGAAATTAAAATGTGGTATAGAGAAGCAGTAACAAGAGTTGATCCATCAGGCCAAATAAATATGGACTTTCCTGATATTAAACCTAAACCATTTAATCTAAATAATATTGAATTTGATATAGAAGTTTATAATGATTATATTTACTCTATAAAAGCTAAACTCTACGGGAAAACTTTAGGATATATTGATTTTGAAGCCAAGGATTATTCTGACACTGCTTTCATTCAGTTAGTATCTTTGAATGAATATCCAGCCTATGAACCTAAACAAGAATGGGAACAAAAAGTCAACCCATCAGATAGAAATAAAATTGATATGTCAGCAGAATTACGAGATGCTGGATATGACGTTGATGAATCTTCTGTAACTAGAACAAAATGGGGACTTGGCAAAAGATTATATCAAGAAATGAAAAAGTTTCTTCAAAATAATAAACCTGCCATTAGATATATAAAAGGTGATGTCCATTCCAAGGATGCTTTTGAGGTCAGAAATGCAGTTTTCGGTTTGCCCATTGAGTCATATGACCCTTCTCAATCATTTGGTTATAAAATAGATGAAAAAACTCCTAAAAAAGAAAGAGAAGAATTGTCAAAAAAGATGCCAAATGAACTTTTGCCAGCAAGATTTGAACCTATGGGCAGTGGGGACATTCCTCCAGATAGTTTTATGGTAAAACATCGTCTTAGAAGAATTCCATATAACAAGACGCAGAAGTACAAGGATTCACCAAAATTACCTACTTCATATTCATTGGGGGAAGATTCAGATGTGGTATAAATTTGCTGCTTTTGGCACTATAGATTTACAAAAGTACATTGGTGAAAAAGAAGGCGAAGATTTTGACTTTGAAAGCGAACTCCAAGCATTATTGAAATCAGGTGTTAGTCCTAATTTTGGCATCATATATTTTCACAGACTAAATGAAAATTTAGAAAAAACAAAATTAAAGAATTACATATCACAATTTGTCCCAATAGGAACTGCAAAAGCTTTAGCAACTTTTGACCCAATCACACACGAAGTAGGTTTGCGAGATTTACAACGTGGCGATACTGTTGATGATATGGCTCAATCAATTAAGCACGAATTGAGACATTCAGTAGATAAGGGACGTGGTTATAGACAACCATATATTAGTAATTTAATCCTTGATATGGCTACTGATTTCTTTAAGAAATATAAAGACGTTTTAGTTGATCCTGAGACTAAAAAATTAAATTATGATAAAGATAAATTAATTTTTATTATGATGAATGATTATTTGTCAACTAAAACTGGAGATATATTTAAACAGTTACCTCCAGATCGAAAAGCACAACAAATAGCAAAATTTATTGATAAATTAGTTAAGACACCTGATCAAGTTTATGAGGTATTTGAAAGATTGGCTACTGGTGAAGATGAAAATAGCGTTATATCTTATTACAATGTCAATCATCCTCAAGAATATAGCACACTTCTTTCTGACATAAATGATTTCTTCAGTCCGGCTGTATTTAAAAAGTTTGCTGAAAAATATTCTTTTCTTGATAAGCAATCTATAATCAAAGCTCTTAGGTTTGTTATCCAAGATCCTATGAGTTTGAATGCCTCAAATGTTCTTAAAGATATTAGTTGGCAAGGTGAATATTTACTTTCACAAACTTTTCAACACACTGAAAATGAACAAATGAGAAGAAATGTTTATAAAATTCTCTATGATAATTTCCAAAAATTTCTTGACGAATTTACCAAAGAAGAAGTTCCAGCACCTGATCAATTCAAAGAAGCCAAGAAAGGATATAACGCTCCAAGAACTGGCAAAATGAAAAAAAGATGGTCTACAAAATATAAAGGCAGTATTAATTGTAGTAATCCAAAAGGCTTCAGTCAAAAGCAATATTGTAAACGCAAAAGAAGTGGTGGAAAATACAAAACGGAGGGATAAACCCTCCGTTTTTTAGTATGCAGTCAAGTAGTAAGACCAATACTCATCTTCTCTATCAATTGGCCTGTTTAACAAGTAATTAAAGGTATATCTTGGAACTTTTGGCTTAGATAGTAACTTCATTCCAGAAAGATCTAATTTCTTTCCACCTTTTTTATGATTACAGTCTGAACAACAAGTTACAAGGTTCTCCCATACGTGTTGTCCTCCTAAGTGTCTAGGATGAACGTGATCAAGAGTTAAGTTCTGTTTTCGTATACCGCAATATTGGCAAGTAAAATTGTCCCTACTGAAAACTCCCATCCTACTGACCTTATAAACTGGATTGCCTTTTTTCTTTATGTTGTATTTCAATCTGATAACAGATGGAACTTGATATTGTTGTCCGGCTCCTGTAAAAAAATACGTGTCATCTTTGAAATGAAGTGTCTCGGCTTTTCCCATTATCAACAATTTCATTGCCCTAGATAAGGAACAAACATATAATGGCTCGTAGTTTAGATTAAGCAGTAAAATTCTGTTCATTTCAAATAAAATTATACCATATAGAAAAATATTAGGAAAGAAAAATGAAGTTAGATTCAACAAATTTTTACGACAGTATCAGTGATGGAAAATGTTTAGTTAAGTTTGAAGCTTCTTGGTGTGGGCCTTGTAAAGCTTATGCACCAATTTACAAAGAATTTTCAGAAGAGAACGAAAATGTTAAGTGTTTTTCTTTAGATTGTCAAGTTGCTCCAGAAATTGCCGAAGATTTTGACGTAAAGAGCATTCCTGTAACAATTCTTTTCAATAATGGAGAAATGATTGCAAGAAAACCTGGCAAATTAACAAAAGAACAATTGTCAGATTTTATTGATCAAGATTTTTAATTTATTTAAGTTGTTTTTCTAATTGAGATAATCTATTATCTATCTTTTGCAATTCAGTCTCATCATTTGTAAATTGTGCAATATTGCGTTTATTTTGATGAGACTTTATTGAAAATAAAAAATATACTAAACACCCAATAATATTTATTGAAAAAAATAAAATATCCATATTTATTTCCCCTTTTTCAAACTTACACAAGGATCATAAGAAAAATAAACTTTTTCTTTGTCTTCTACTACAGTTATTTTAGAATTTTTACTTTCTAAGCCACCAATTTTAATTTTGCTTGATTGAATTTGATAAGATGAGCTAATTTCTTTTTCAGATAAAGTTTTTTTTAATTCCCAAGCACAAGTTGCAAAGTTCATCCAAATTAACATATTGCCAATTAATACAGGCCAGTTTGTTTTTTTCTCTTCACTCATTTCCAGGTACTCACAACTATTATTTATAATATTCTAAGTAAGATTAAATTTTTCTTGGGATAAAAAAATGGATAACAACATTCTTGATAGTTTGCACAAAATTGCATCTTTTTTAGAAAACAATGGCAATGAAGATTTAGCAGAAGAAGTTCACGGTATTTTTGTTAAAGTATCTGCCAAAAAGAAAAAAAAGAAAAGTTCAGGTAAAAATGTTCCAAACAATCCATCTTTATGGTCAAGCTGTAAAGCACAAGCAAAAGCTAAATTTGATGTGTATCCTTCAGCATATGCGAATGGTTGGGCTGCTAAACAATACAAGTCAAAAGGTGGAACTTGGAGAAAGGCAAAATAAATGGCTTTTGAATTAGACACAACACTATCGACAGGTGTTTCTGGAAATTATTGGTTTTTAGGTTACGTTGAAGTTATATGTAATGAAAACCCATTTGTAAATGTTTCTATGGACTTGTACTTAAACAGACAAGCTAAAATTGACGGAAAATCAATTATGGAAAGAAGAAACACTAGAATGTCTTTGTACGATATAGATGCAAGTGTTTCTTATGATTTCAGAGTTTGTATTTATATGGCGTTATTACAAAGATCTGAATGGGATGGTGCAATTATGATTTATGACGATCCTGTCACTAATCCTAAATGCCAAGATGCCTCTGTAACAACTGAAATGGAAACTCCTGTAGCAATTACGATTGGTGCATATGACCCATATAATATTCCATTTACATTCTCAGTCATACAACAACCAGCTAATGGAACAGTAAATATTGAAATGGCTTCTGTTGATTTTGGAGCAGGTTCCTTGTCAAGCCCAGTATTTACTTACACTCCTGACTCTGGTTTTGCTGGTCAAGATTCGTTTACATACACTGCCACTAATGATAATGGAGTTGTGGGAAATACTGCAACTGTAACAATATCAATACCTACTCAAATTCCAAGTGCGTCAGCTTTTTCAGTCACTACAGGAGAAAACGTTGGAGTTGATTTGTCATTAAGTGCAACCGACCCAAATGATTTGCCACTAACTTACAGCATATCAAACAATCCATCCAATGGCTCAGTAAGTCAAAATGGAAATGTGTTTACATACAATCCTAACACAGACTATTTGGGAGCTGATTCATTGCAATATACTGCATCAAATGGCACTTACACAAGTTTACCAGCAACAGTTTCTATATCGGTAAACTCCAGAGTGCCTGTGGCTAACGAATATAATGTTTCAACTTCAGTAAACGAACCAGTAGTTCTTGTTTTTAATGCTACTGACCCCTTTGATGAAACACTGTCATATAGTATTGCGACTAGCCCTTCCTATGGTTCAGTAAATCAATCTAATGGGGTTTGGACATACACACCAAATCAAGACGTTATCGGTTCTGATTCATTCACATATACAGCTTCAAATGGTGCCTACACAAGCGAACCTGCTGATATAAATATTACTATAGGATAAAATTATGGAAGAAAAAAATATTCTTGAAGAGAAAAAAGCACAATCAAATCCACTTGAGCAAATTAACAAAGTTATTGCTGAGCTTGAAAAAGATGCAGATATGGCTAAAGAAGTTGAAGCATTACATAAAATTTTTATGAAAGTATCAAAAGCAATAATTAAGAGTAAATGATGGATACTAATAAATTAAGATTTTTATCTTCATTAGTAGAAAAATTAGAAAGTGAAGGCAATATTGTGGAAGCAAACGCAGTTCATAATCTTTTTATCAAGGAAGCTGCAGATTTTGACAAAGAGTACAAAGTCAAATTCCCAATGAATCTCAGTCAGGCCTTAGATGAGTTTGACGCTGACTCTTATGAAGTGGATAAAGACGGTCATTGGGAGGATACTGAAACTATAAGCGATTTTAGAGAAGAAACTTCTGACGATATGATGCACAGCCCGGCAACAGTTGACGATGATCATTTAGTTTTTTACAATGAAGACAAAGATCACGTTGAAGTTATGAATATGATTCCAAAACATCACCTTGATAGTTTGCACAATAACCCAAGTAAAAAAACTAGATTTATCAAAAGAGCAGATGACTAAAAAAGGGGAGTAAAACTCCCCTTTTTTTATTTATTCCTTATTAATACTTCTGTTGCAGGTTTTGCTTCAAACCCAACATCAGTTTTTTTACGTCTTCCCGCAGTGTATGTAACTGGAAACTTGTCAATAAATGCACTCTTGACATTATTTTCATAAAAGTCATCTCCTATCTCTCTGTTACATAAAAACACTTTTGTATTTTGATTTTTTTCAACATATTTGACTAAATCAATCTGATCATCATCAGAAAATTCTTGTCCATAAGATGTAAATGAGCCTCTATAAGGAGGATCTAGAAATACAAAATTGTTTTCTTCATCCTCTACATAAGTTACACATTCTTTCCAATCACCAGAAAGGATTTGTGTGTTCTGCAGCGATTTATTCCACCATTGGACTACATCTTTTTCATATACTGTTGTTTTTTGATTTAGTAATCCAGAAGGTGTACCATATCTATCATTTGTATTTTTATTAACTTGATAAATACCATTAAATCCAGTCTTCATAAGAAAATACAACACAGCAGCTTCTTTTGTTGAATCCCAGAAAACATATTCATAAGCGTGTTTATGCCTAAGCGAGTAGTAATAGTTTTTTCTTCCAGCTTTATTTAATGGCAAATACTCAGAAGAAAGTTCGTCTAATATTTTTACAAAATCATCACAATCAGATTTAATAGTTTTGTATATTCTTACAATATCTGAGTTGATATCGTTGATGATAAGTTCTTTTGGATTATGTTTATTAATGACGTTTATGTACATTGCTCCACCACCAAAAAATGGTTCGCAATAAGTCTTCACGTCATCAGGCATAAAAGGCTTGTAATGTTTAAGCATTTTGGACTTACCGCCAGCCCAAATAAATAATGGTTTCATTGTTTTTCCTCTAGTAGATATGACATCATTATACTTGCTATTTCTTCCTCAGTAAATCCATTTTCGCTTGAGTGAAATAGCGTGTTTTCAGGATCGAGAACTTCCATAGACTTAGCAAATCTATATAAAATCTCACCTTCTTGGCAGCCTTCTCCAGTCAAGAAGGTAACGTATTTGACTTCTGGGTTTAACATTTTACATAGAATGTAATTCTTACCCCAACGCTCGATAGCGTTACCCTTTTTACCCTGATGTTTGCTTTCAAAAACAAATCGCAGTTTTCTGATACCATCTTTTTTTTCAAACCACATTCCGCCATCAGGAACACAACCCAAAGTAATTCCTAATGATACAAACTCGTCTAATCTTTGGTCAGAGTTTTTTGTGACCCTATTTGTATGACCGAAAGAAAATTCGTATTTTGTTAGCAATGAAGAAATAATATTTTTCATTGCTTTTTTAGTGTTATTGTCTAAATTTTTTGATTCTGGAGACTGTGATTTGTCTCCTCGTCCACCTTTTGCCATCAATACCTCCCCAGTAGGATTAGTTTCTACTGCTCTGTAAAAGTATATCATAAGTTTTGTTAATAGGACAAATTGTATGGAAATTAAGCGCATTGTTGAAGGTAAAAATCACGGCGGACTTGACGATTGGTTCAAAAAAGAAAAGTGGGTGGACGTATCAAGACCAAAGAAAAAAGGTAAAGGATTTGAACCTTGTGGTAGAGGAGATACTTCCAAAGGTAAAAAGCCTGTGTGTACTCCTGCCAATAAAGCAAAAAATCTCTCTGAAAAAGAACGCAAAAATAGAATACGCCAAAAGCGAAGAAAAGAAAAAGATCCTAATCCAGACAAAAAACCTAATGTAACAAAGTACACAGAACAAGCTGGTGGAAAATCAAACGTTTCAAATACAACGAGATTTAGAATCGTTACTAGCAACGAATCTCCTAGATTTGTTAAAGTTGCATTGATGGGCGAAGAAGATGAAGAGAGGACATCTGACCTTAGCAAGTATTTCAATGATATTGATTCGATTGTTCAAGAAATGACACGAGCTATTACAGTCGGTTCTTTGATGTCTATAACAGAAATGATAGAACCAGGCTTGACAGGTCCAGGAGACCCATTCTCTGGCAAAGACACTTCTGCTTCCAATATTTTACAGACACTTCCTGATGCAAATCAAGATGAAATGTCTGAGAGAGAGTACTTAAGATATATCAAGTTTGCGGTCAAAGCAAGAAAAAGTCTATACGAAAAAGCAGTTAAAAGTCAAGATGCTAAAATGGCAGAGATTGCAACTACTATGCACAAAAATAATATAAATCCATTTAATTTTGGTGAAGTGTCAGGTGTAGTAAGAGAAGTTTTAGAAAAGAGAATGAAATGAAATTAGGCGATTTATGCGATATCAGATATAATATGCCTGAAGCTGATTTTTATATCTATGCAAGAGGTTCTGAAAAGAATCTTGGAATGCCATCAAAGGATTCTGAAAATACAGAAAAGAAAATTGGCATTAGAGTCAAGGATGAATCAAAAGATATTCTAGATCCAGGATATTTATATTATTTATTTATGCATTTGCACAACACGCAATTTTGGCAAGCAAATGGTCTAGTTTACGGTTCTTTACAACTCAAGAACTTAAGAGTTGAAGATATAAAAAACTTATCAGTAGGATAAAAAAGGTAAAAAAATGATTAGATTTGCAGGTCACGTTATCGAAGTAAAGAAGTTATTTCCAGAAGCGGAAAAAAGACAAAGATTTGTCAAGGTCTCTATGGGACCAGGATTATCTATGCTCGCTGCTGGCTTAGGTAAAGCAGTAGATATGTTAGCATCAAAGCTTCACGAAAATTGGGCATCTGGATATAGAGCTGGAGAAATGGCAAAGGGTAATGAAAACCCTACAAGAATGAAAGACGATGGAATGGGTGGACAAGTAGATATCTTAAATACATCTTATGCTGAATTGCCAGAAAAATGGCAAGCAGAAAATAAAGCACAAGCCCAATCAGCAATTAGTTTAGTTGCTAATAATATGGAAAATGCTTTAACAGACATTGAAGGTTTATCAGCACAAGTTCACGAGCAATGGTTATCCAGAAACTCTTGGGCAAAGGATGGTCCTTTAGGTGTTCCTTATAACGAATTGCCAGAAGAAGAAAAACAAAAGGACAGAGATGTCATAACAGCGGCTTACGATATTCTTCAAGAAATGATGGGTGGGCAAGAAGAAGAAATGCCAGAAAATCTTGAAGAAAAAGAACCAAAAGAAGATTAATACTTAGAAATATTAATCTTCTTACCTAAAATAAGATCCCAAATCAGCTTAAGTCTCTCACGAAAACTTAAGCTGATTTCTTTTTCAATAAATTCTTCTGCAGTTTCAAGCAAAGATTCATCCAACATATTTGCAACTGGTGTATAGTCAGAATTAACTGAATCCACTACAAAATCTAAATAATTAGATGCCTTTTTATCTTGAGGGACATAATTGTCCAAAAAATCTTCGTGAGATATCAAAAACAAAGATTTTTCATCACTTGTGTATACAACCCAAACACCATTATCAGCCTCTAAATACATATCAGTTTCTGGGATTGTGACAAGCTCCGATTCAAAACAGTATTTTGCTATAACATCTATACTGTAAATTGACGTAAACGACTGATATAAATATTTATCTCTTATCATATGATCATACATTAGCAGTGGCAGTTTGCTTTAATTTTTTCAAGCATTTATTGGCAGTATTATTTATTGCTTGTCTACTAACATTGTACATAATTGCAACTTCATCATATGTAAAACCTTGCAAATATATAAGCTTCAATATTTCTTGCTCTTTTTGATTTAAATTACTTAAAAGATTTTCCAAAATAATTTTTTCATCACAAAAAGTTATGTCAGTTGATGGATGATTTTCAGTAGAATTGTCATACAAAAAATCATTTTGAACTATTTCTGGTATTAGTCTAATCTTATTGTCCAAAACTCTTGCTGGAATTTTGATTAATCCAGTATCGCTTCTGAAATAATGGCTTAAATAAAAATTTATATAGTTATAGAGATGAGTAATTAACTTTGTATTTTTGGAAGGATCATAATTTCTATAAGCTCTTATTGCACTTATTTTTGCTTCTTGCAATACATCTTCAAAAGCATACTTTTTCTGATAACGAAGATATTGTTTGTTAGCTAATTTATAAATTAACTTCTCATAGTCTCGTAATACTTTTTCTTCTTTTTGCTTTTCAATAGCTGTCATTGTTGTCCCTCAGCTATTAGATGTTAAGTTTTCTGGTTTTGTTCTGGCATAACTCTTCCAAACTTCAAGATCAAAATCAGCTACATTTTTTTTATTAATTTCACACCAATGTAAAAATACATCTTCCCAATATTTGTATGTAACAGTAATGTTAGGCGTTGATTTTGGTGCTCTATTATCAATATTTTCTCTAATGAATTTTAAGATATGAGTATCAAGAATGGCTATATTATTTTTATAATATTTGTCGGAATGCAACAAGAAAAATCTACTACTTTTCATTCCAATTCCAGGTATTAGTTCTAACTTTTCAGGTGTCATTTTGTCTAGTTCATATTTATTATTAGACAAAAACTTAAAAGCAGAATAAATTTTCCTGTATTGACCAAGTTTAGCTTTTTGAATCTCTTCCATCAATATTCCGTGTTGTTCTGCGCTTTTTAAAGTCTGAAAAGGAGATACACGTTCAGGCATCATCAGTCTTTCATTGACAGAACATAAAAACTGCTCTAATTTTTCTGCTTGTATATAGGCAGTTTTTCCAGCGACTACAACACAAAACAAGAGGAAAAGCTGAAGCTCTTCCTCTGTTCTGTTAAAATTAGTTATATTATATGGATCAATCTTCGTCGTCGTCTTCATCATCATCACGTACTATCATATCACCAACTTGAATAAAGTCAAAAATAGATAACTGCTTTGACCACAACTTTATGGTTTTAGAAGCTTTATTAAAGTTTTTGTTTCTAGTATTTTCTTGCCTAGTTTCTTTCATATATTCAGCATACTCTGTAAGATCAGTCCAACTAAGATTTTCATTAATCCAATCAATTAGTTTTTCATCATCAAGTAAAAGCTCATCATCTAAATCAACTTCAGATGATTCATTTCCAGACATTCTATTCCTAATAGTTAAAATGTCTAAGACTCTTATTTGCCATTTTGTTTTATCTGGAAAAGTTATGATTATATCTTTGCAAAAAAGTTTATTTTTATTAGATTGATATTCATCAAAACGTGAAACCCAATCTTCAAAAATATCAAAATATTCAGCCTCATCATCAAAATAACTCTCAAGAAAATTTATAATTTCAGCTCTTGTTATTTCAAAAATCAAGTTATAATCGTCAGAGTTATATAAGCTGTTATTTTTGTGAATAATTTGATGAGTCATTGATGATAGTAATATATCAATGTCAATATCAAATATATTTTTGCCAATCTTTACTTTTGTAGATTCAGGTAATGGCTTACTCTTGCTTGTTGTCATCATTAAGTGCTTTTGCTACTCTTTCATAATCAAGAAGATACATATCATCTTCTACATCGCCAGTATCAGTAACAAATTTAACTTTACCAACACGAACGCCAATATCTTTCATAAATCTTTTAGGATCTTCGCCATTAACTTTGATAACAGGACTAAAATCAACTGCACAATCAGCAAAAAAACTTGTCCACATACTCATTTGTTTGTCTTTCAAAAACATCCAAACGGCAAACATTTCTTCTAATGATACTGCTTGTGCTTCTGTCAAGTTATCAAATTCAACATTTATTTTCATAAGATTACCTCACTAAACTTATACATCCTCATCGAATAATCTCCCAGGATCTCCAAAAGAAATTCTATCAGGAACTTCATACAATTCTTTAGCTTCAAATTTTGGAAAAAAATCTAAATCAAACAATTGCAAATTCATATCTTCTTGTTTGATTGTTCTTGTAAATCTAATACCAACAATTAAAGGGATAGCTTTTAGATCTAACTCTGGCATTTGTTTCCAAAGATTTGTAGCAATGACAGACCAATAAGTGTAATCCATAGAAGCAATAGCAATAGGACTCACTTTTCTAAAGGTTCCTCTGCGTTTGGATTCAGTGTTCCGCCAAGACAAATAAATAGATATTCTTTTAGCCCCAATTCTGTTCTTATTTAGTCTTTCTAAGCCTTTGTATAGCAATGCCTCAAAAACTTCATAAGCGCCTGAATCATCCCGTTTATTCGGGGGAAGTACGTGAGTGTGACCAAATGATTTAGGTATTTCATTTCCAGATAAACCATAATCACATTGTAAACTTCCACGAATCATATGATACCAACGAGCACCAATAATACTGCCCCAAGCTTTTTTTAGTTTCAGCTCCTCAGTGTTAAATAAATCTTCAACAGTTTTGATTCGTGATTTATTTAGACGAGCTTCCATCCTATCTGCAATGCCAGGAAGATCTGTCAAGCCTAAAGTCTCCAACTGCTCCTGGGCTTTTTGGCCCAGGGCAGTGAATCCATTAGGCTTGTTCATATCAGCAGCAACTTTAGATAAAAACACATTTCTTGCTACACCAATTGAGCAAGTAATATATTCTCCCAACTCGTCCATCAAATCAAGCTTCAATAAGGCAGCAATCATTTCACATTCAAAGTCATCGTCCTCGTCAATTTCACAAGCCATTTCATCAATGCTCAGAACTTGTACTTTTTTAAAATGACGATACAAGATTTCAACAATCTTATTATGAATCTCGACGTATCTGTGAGGACGAGCACCACAAACAAAAAGACCTGGGATCTTTTCCTTAGCAACACTTACTCGTGTGCCAGTTTTGACCCCAAGTCTTTTAGCCTGATACGATGCAGCTATCGCACAAGTGTAATCACAAACAACAGGAACTACAATTACAGGCTTCTCACGATATTCTTCATTATCTTGCTGTTCTACACTAGCATAAAATGAATCAAAATCAATAAATAATCGCCTATAAAATGCCATACATACACTATACCATAAATGGCACAGCAAGATTCAACTCAACCAATTTTTTATTTAAACAAACCCAAAGATTTTCTGCCTCTTTATAATACACCCAAGCTAAATATCTACCATATTTTTCTTTGGTATCTTTTTTTGTCAAAATACAAACTTCTTTATTTAATATTGTATCCTCAACAAATTTTTTAGAAGCTAATCCTGCAGTTCTAGTTTCACCTTTTGTTTCTGGGGTATTAACTTCTGCAAGCCTGAACTCCATTTTTCTTGCACCAAAGTTAAATCCTAGATCAACATCACCATAAATTGTATCTCCGTCAACAACTTTGGTTACTTTCATTTTGTAGTGATAAAGAAATTCTGTCATTTAGTCTTCGGGATAAACAAAATATGCTTCTCCCATCTCCTCTTTTTTGTTTTGTTTTCGCAACAAATACAACTGATACGAAACAGAAGTCAGCGCAAGAAGAATTGCGCTGACTGTAAATAACTGACCTTTTGAAAGCTTAATTCTTAAGTTTCTTGTCTCCATAATAACCCTCCATACACACCGATATTATACTCAAAATATTATGTTGGTGTATGAAATATATTAGGAAAAATTAGAAACTTCCTTCTTGAATTAAAACCTTTTCATTAGTCACTGGCTTGTCTACAATTAAGGCTTCTGTAGTAAGCACTAAACCTGCAATTGAGACAGCATTTTGAACAGCTGAACGTGTAACTTTAGCAGGGTCGATGATACCTTCCTCAATCATATCAACATATACGCCAGTCCTTGCATTAAGGCCAATACCGTTAGGTTTTAAGCAAACTGTATCGACAACAACATCAGCACTGATACCAGCGTTATATGCAATTTGTCTGATAGGCTCCATAAGACATTTTCTAACAATTTCAAAACCAACTTTTTCATCTTCATTTACAAGATTATTCATTGATTCTAATTGCTGAGAAATGCGTAAAAGAGTAGTGCCACCACCAGGAACAATACCTTCTTCAACAGCAGCTCTAGTGGCAGCTAAAGCATCTTCGTAACGATATTTCTTTTCGATAAGTTCTGCTTCGGTGCTGGCGCCGACCTTAATGATTGCGACACCACCAGAAAGCTTGGCAATTCTTTCATTGAGAATTCTAGCTTCGTAATCACTCTCTACTTGTGAAAGTGTAACTTTTAATTGAGAAATTCTATCCTCAATCTTAGCATCATCGCCTTCTCCGCCAATGATAGTAGTAGTTTCTTTGTTGATGATGACACTTTTAGCTTTTCCAAGATTGTCTAGTGTGCAGTTTTCAAGATTAGTTCCCATCTCTGAGGAAATAACATCGGCGCCAGTAAGTGCAGCAATGTCATAGAGATATTCTTTCTTCTGCCCAGCAAAACCAGGAGTCTTGACAGCAACCCAAGGCATAGCACCCTTATGAACATTGATAACAAGCATTTGAAGCGCTGGGCCGTCAACATTATCAGCGACAATTACAATAGGTTTCTTTTGTTCATTAACTTTGGTAAGGATAGGAAGAATCTCTGCTGAATCTGAAATCTTACCGTCATAAAGAAGAATAAACGGGTCTGTATGTTTGCATTCCATTTTCTCTGCATTGTTTACAAAGAAAGCAGATACGTAGCCCTTATCAAACTTCATACCTTCAACTAGGGACAAGGATGTTTCTCGTCCTCTTGACTCTTCAATAGTGATAACGCCATCTTTGCCGACAGCTTCCATAGCATCTGCAACAATTTGGCCAACTTCTGCTTCGTTTCCTGAAATAGTTGCTACAAAAGTAATTTGCTCTTTGCTTTCAATAGGTTTGGACAAGCTTTCGATAATTTCAACAACTTTTTCAGCAGCAACTTCCATACCAATTTTTACGCTAATTGGATTACCTCCAGAAGAAATATATTTAAGACCACTAGCCACTAATGCGTTGGCCAAAACTGTTGCAGTAGTAGTCCCATCTCCAGCAACATCATTTGTTTTTGCTGAAACTTGCTTACATAACTGAGCCCCAAGATCTTCATAAGGATCTTCTAATTCAATATGTTTTGCTACGGTTACACCATCTTTGGTGACAATAGGGCCTGATGGTGATTGAATAACAACATTTCGCCCCTTAGGACCTAAAGTTGTTGCTACTGCTGTTCCTACTATTGAAACTCCACGCCCCATAGCCTGACGTGCTTCATCATTAAAAGATAACTGTTTTGCTGGCATATTTACTCCGGTTTGATACTCAAGGATTCGTTACTAAACCAACCTTGCTTTTGAAGAGACTGACAAAGCTTAATATATTTATAAGCAGCTTCCAATGCAATTCTCCCCTTACTTGTTATACGAACAAATGGTGAAACTATAATAACAGTTTGTCCATTTGAAGGGTTTACATATTCAAGAGTTATATCTGAAAGAAGAAATGGCTCAATCATTGAAATGACAGTACTTTCTTGTTCCTGACACATATTTGCAATGGAGCGACTACCTAATGGCCTACTTTCACGTAACATTTTTGAAATATAATTTCGGCTTGCGTAGTCAAGACCTACGATTGGGTCTATTTGGTGCAGTCTAAGCATCTTATACAATAATGGTTTGTTGAGCATATCTCTGGTGACCCTACCAGGAGTGGAAGCTTCTGCAATATCTACAAAGTGCCGAAGAAGAGTGTAACAAACTCTAGCGGTTTTACGTGAGAGCTGAGCAATTCTTCGTGCAATATCTTCAGGTATATCAAGATTGTAAACTCTTTCACCAGCAGTTATTGCCATATTTGTAAGTTCATCAACAGTGTAAGGAACAAGTTGTCCTTTATATTGAAAACGTGATAACAAAGCAGCCTTTAAATCACCAGTATGAGTTGTTGCACCAATGAGGGTAAACCTAGGCAGGTTAACAATTCTTTGCCTTTGAAGATTTTTATCCTCAATCGTGCACTTGAAATCTTCCATAACACCGTAAAGATTTTCTTGCACATCGCTAGACAATGCGTGGATTTCATCAATGAAGAGCACATCATTTTCCTCTACATTGCGAAGGATTGCATAAAAATCATTCCAGTTTTTGATTCTGGTGGCCATTACTTGATGAAATGTAACACCCATTTCATTTGCCACTACATTTGCAAGGGTTGTCTTACCTGCACCAGAAAATCCAAGGAAGAGCATATGAACTACACTCTTTTGGGTCTTCTTGAAAGCTGTAATTTTAAGTCTGAGATTTTCTTTAATCTCTTCTTGGCCAATAACTTGGTCAAATGTTTTAGGTCGAAAATCAGTGTCCATACTTTTCACTTGCGTCGTCATTCAGATAGAAACCTCTTATGTAGATATATCTAATATATCATAAAAATGGCTAAACGCAAAAATCTTAACTGTATAAGACTCTTGTGAATAACCTCGTATGTTTTGTAGTCTTCTCAAAAGAAGAGCTTGAAAAAGTTGCTTATCAAACAAGCCAACTTAACTATCATAGATATTTCATTTTGGTTGGCTTTGAATCTTCGAATAAATCAAGATTTATTTTTGATACAGATTCTTTTATAGAAGTCAAAGAGTACAATAAAAACATTTCTTTTTTAAAAAGATTAGTACTATGCTATTCTTTACCCAACTACGAGAACATAGCAGTCTACACAAGCAACAATATCTTAAGCCTCAACGAATTGCAAAATTTATTTCATTCATTGATGAATGGTGAGCATACTACTAAAGATTATTTATTTTCTTTATCCAGAGCTGATTTTGTTTTTAATTTTGAGAGTTCAGAGCTTGAACAAAATGAAATACCAATAAATCAATATAGTGAAGTAATTTCAAAGGCTATGGATGGTCAAATGGTTTCATATGAAGAAATGAAAATTTCTTTGATAGAACTGCTACCGGAAAGAAATCTTATTTTAGATCAAAGTTGTGAAAAAATGCCGTTCGAATTGCAAAACATCATTTTGGAACACAACAAAAAAAATTATCTTACAAAAACTACAGTCTTCTATAATAAAATCAAAGAACATGATGAATGCATTATGTTCTTTGATTTACCAGCAAAAATATCTGATTATTCTTTCAAAATATGTTCTATTGAAGGTTTTGAAGTTTACTTCAGATTGTAACTATTCTGGCTCTGCACTTCCTTCAAAAATAAGACCTTTAGTTTGTGGGTATTTTGCATACCATAACTCCAAAGCTTTACGACAATGTTCTGCATATTTATAATGAGAACCGACACCAGTTCTTAATTCCATTTCATAAATAAAATTATTAGCAGTAGTTGTATGCTCAAAGAAATACTTGTGACCCAAAGATGTGAAATAAATATATTCTGAAATTGAGTTCATAAGATTTCTTGCAGTTTCAGTTGTTTGACTAAAATTATTGTGCAACTCACTTATTTTTCTAGAAACAATTGATTGTTCAGTTGGAACTTCATCAGTTGCTCCATAGAATCCAATTGGTACTAATGAACAATACTTTGAACCTGTTCTATGCCTGTTGAGGTCTCTAATTTCTCCAAAAGTAATACCTTCCCAGCTAAAAGTCACTGGGATTTGAGATATTGTATGACCAAATGGAGAATATCTATTGGCTCTAAAAGACAGAGCTTCGATATCAAGTTTTTTATTTGAGTGTATTTTAAGTAAAGTGTCACATTGATTTGAAGAAGGCAGAAACTTATTCTTCATTTTGCAATACTTTTTCTCAAAGTTATCTTCAAAAGAATAAAAATCTTTTATTGCTTGCGTTGGGCGACAATGTTTTACTAGTCTAGATGCACCAATCTTTAGTTTTTCTTCTATTTCTTTACCAATAAGGTTTAATTCACGCAAAGAATGAGATTGAAGATGAGCTGACATATTTGCCCAAGCACGAGCAGATTGAATCATCATCACGCCAGTCATTGCAGAAACAGGAAGATAAACCCTGGCTCTATCAAATGCAAAGTTACGCATCATCCTTGCTACTTGTTTCTTATCTTTATCAGATGGCGAATTAAGTAAGGAAGACGGTATTTTTGTCAGCTCCGAATGCTGATTGCCAAGTTCAGTCCAGTATTCCAGGGCTAACTCATAAGATTGAAATGATTTTTCAACATATTTCCAATAATCTAATTTTAAGTGCTCAGGAATACCTATAGTGTCATCGTCAACTACACTACCAGCATCTAACTTAATGTATCTTGTTGAACATTCTTGACCACCAGCAGTAGGAGACAAAGTCCATAAGAAATATGCTGCAAACAAGGAAATATCATCAATAAATAAGGCTATTGGAGCCATATCAGCAATAGAAGCGTGGCCATAATCAACCATCTTAAAAATGCCATCTACTGATTTGTCTGTATTAGAAAAGTCAATTTTTGATACAATAGCATCTAAGCCTTCATTATTGCGAGAATAACGAGCACCTGTAGCTGCTAGTAATTCTGGAGTTAACGCATAGCAATCATTTTGTCTAGCAGATTCAGTAGGGCTTATAGATACATATTGAATTTTCATAAAATATCCTAGTGTCCAAGAGCAGAGCGCCCTTCCCTTTTTACATAGACGATTACTCTTGAACAATCTTATTTTACAGAAATCGTAGCTGAAAGTCAACGGATAAAAGGAAATAAAAAGCTCTCGCAAGAAAAATAATCAATAAGAAGACTGTATATTGGAGCATTATAAATGAGTGTCGTCAATGGTTTATATTATCAAGTACTAAGATCATCAGTAGGATTTACTGTTACAGGCACATCTGTATACGCTACTTTGCCTTGGTATCCTCAATCGACAATAGATGAACTTAAAATTACAAACGTATCTGGAGCTGCTTTTACTGTAAGCGCATTTAGTATTTTAAACACTGGCGCACATTATAGAAATAGCACCACAGATGGTAAATCACACGTTATATACAGAGATGGTACCGATGTAAATGCTACTGCGGCTGAATCATATTTTGCAAGATGGGGATTCAATCCTCCTGTGTTTCACGAGAACTTATACGATAGGCCATTTTTAAATATTGCTATAACTTTTTCAGAATCAAAAACTGGTATTCCATTAAGGATAACTGCTGTAGGAAAAAAAGCCCTTCCTACAACCTCAGCTAGAACCGAAACAAACGCCATTGAAATAACTAATGATTATAGAGTGCTTGTAGGTAGGGGTCAGTCAGGATCTGCTGGAACTGGCGGAACAATTTTTGATGTTACAAGAGTTGCTATTGGAAATGGTGGTGAAAATGCATCAGAGTTTAAGTTCGCTTTAACTAATGACTACATCTACGTTGGTAGTAAGAAAAAGATTGATCACTGGGAATTCCAAGTTGGGGTTGGTGCAAGCGCTCCATCAACTATAACTGGTGAAATTTGGAGTGGTTCTGCTTGGAGTGCATTTACTGTAATCGATGATACATCCACTGGCAACTCAGATACGATGAAGTTCAGTGGAATCCTTGAAGGTTCAGGTTTAGGTTCCTCCGCTTGGTCACCTGTTGTATTTAGACCATCGGACAACATTTTACTTCCAAACGATCCTCTTACAGTTCAACAGGATAGGATTATATCTGGTGGATATCCTATAGTTGTACTACCAGAAAATCAACCACGATATTGGGCTAGATTTAAGATGAATACTATACCGACAGGCTCAGAAGTTATTTTATCAAAGTTGCTGCCTATCAGTGAAGCATACGAAGCAGTCTAAATAATAAAAAAGCTCCCAAAAGGGAGCTTTTTTATTATATCTTTTCTACTTGAGCAAATTCAATCTCAATAGGAGTATCTCTTCCAAATAGAGAAATCATTACTTTTAAAATTTCTTTATCTTCATAAACATTTTCAATTTTGCCTGTAAAATCAGAGAATGGCCCTTCTACAATCCTTACAAGCATATCTTTTGAAAATTTCTTCTTAGGAGTAAATCCTTTTTCTGGTTCTAAAGAGTCAAGGATTGCTTTTACTTCAGCGTCTTTTAGGGCAATTGGTTTTTTTGCACTTGAAGAAACAAAGTTAGTAACGCCTGGTACTCTTCTGATGAAGTTGAAAGAATCATCATCTAACTTCATTTTCACTAAAACATATCCAGGAAAAACTTTGTTTTTCTTTTCGACTTTCTTACCTTGAACTCTTTTAATTTCAGTGTCCATCGGAATGATTACTTCTGAAACTTTGTCATCAAAACCACGTTCTTTTTTTACTTTATCAATATAGCTTTTGACTTTGTTTTCGTACTGAGAAAGAACGTGTACAGCATACCAATTTTCTTTTGTCATTAGACTGTTTTCTTCCTCGTTCTCTTAGGTTTAGTTGCATTCTCTACCCACATCCAAACCTGCACATACGCTCCATCTTTCATTGTTGAAACCATTGCGTCATCGTCAACAAAAAAATCTTCATTCTCAATAGATTCAGCATCATATGAACGTAATTTAGTTACTGCAGACGCTTTGTATTCTGTAAACTTCTTGATATTGTCTTTGTTGTTCAAACTTTTGTAATAGTCAAGTTTGCTTACAAAATTATTAATGTCAATATCTTTGTCATTTTTGAGCCTATTTTTAAGTAAGTTGATTTCTTGTTCACTAAGCAAAACATAACTATTTTTCATTTTATTTTTCCCCATTTAAAATCGTGAAGAGAGTTGGATCCTACTCCATCATAATATGTTGATTTTTTCTTTCTTTCAACAATACGCCACAAAGTTTTACCTGATTTTGGTAAATATTTCGCTTCCAAATCTTTGATTGCAAACATTTGGTCTAATGTTGGTCTGATACAAGTTTCAAGATAAAGTGCTTTATTCTTTGATATTAATACTTTCATACAACCAGAAAAATACATAATATCAAGAGCTGGGCTATTTGAAAAACTCATATTTGCTAACTCTCTTGTGATTCTTCTAGCAGATTTGTCAAAATCTTCAATTTGATTTGAAATTTTTCCATTTCTATAAATCCAAAATCCGTAGCATTCATGTTCACAATCCTGAGATTCCATCGTTTCAATGTAATCATCTGGTGCTATGTTTTCAAAAAAATCATCTATGATATTTGTATTTTTGAGAATAGAAATCTTGGGTAAATCATTTGGTGAATAACCAAAAGCATTCTCCAGCTTTCTATTTAATAAATCGCACAAATCATAATTCATACATAAGATTATACTGCTATAGAATTAATTAAACGGCTGAAAATAAAATATTTTTTAAAGGTTTTTACTTTTAACCAGTAGAATAATGATAATATTGTTCTTTTAAGGAAAAATGAATGAAAAGATTTGAAAAATTGGCTTATTTGAATACTCTTGCAAATGAATGTTTAGCAGATAATGATTTAGTTTTAGCATCGAAATTTCACAATGAGTTTATGAAAGTTGCGCAAAGTATGTCTGAAGCAAAACATACTGTAGGTGCGGGAGAAAGTTTATCTCTTATTGCTAGAATGTATTCTAAAGATGGGTTGTCAACTTCTGTAAGAAAAATTATGGAAAGAAATAAATTAGATAGTAGTGTAATTCAACCTGGAACTGTTCTTTACATACCATTATCGGGCGAAAAAGATCCGCTCAAGAAACCTGGTATTTCAGGAGATGACTCAGAGATGTAAATAAATCCCCGAAAGGGGATTTATTTTTTTATGGAATATTTTTCTTCAGATTTGGTATAATATTTATTGAGTGCAAGTCACTCAGGTGATCTTTTAGACACCTATTATCAAGCGTACCTTATGGGCGCAAATGGAGAAAAATATGGCTAGTATTGATGATATTTTAAATCTACCTCAGCGTAGAATTTTAATGCCCAATCGTAATTTGATCATGGATCAACATGAACAGATTATCAATAAGTTTTTTGACGATTTTTTAGGTAATCGTAAAAACTTCATTCATTCCAA
>JACCDX010465763.1_pt1 | contig 53262 bp, 93 predicted proteins | sample 7449681 | NCBI WGS metagenome assembly JACCDX01 (sample SAMN15323450, study PRJNA562643) | freshwater metagenome | isolation source: river surface water | place: USA:Blue River Watershed | collected 2017-08-18
GAGTAGATAACGATAAAGGATATGTTGTTGGTAACGTTGTAGCTTGCACCGTTGATATTAACGGCAAGAAAAATAATCTAACTATAGAAGAGATTATTTGCTTACATAAAAAACTTGCTCACTTAAAAAAGTAATGCCAAACCTAAACATTCAAACTAAAATCAATAAGCCAGCTCAAGAAGTCTTTTCAAGATTTGATGATGGTTTATTTGAAGCATTAATACCACCATTCGCGATAGCCGAAAGAAACGATGGTATTGAAATAGGAGCAATCATATCAGTCGGCTTCAAAATACCATTTATGAAAACGTGGCACTCACAAATCATAAGTAAAGGCAAAGACTCAGAAAGCTTCTGGTTCACTGATAAAGGTATTTCAGGTATGCCATTTGGAATAAAAATGTGGACACATACTCATAGAGTAAAGATTATAAATAAGAATCAATGTTTAATTATTGAAGAGATATATCTTAAAACCAATTACAAACTACTTGATAAAGTCTGTCAGTTTATATTTACCTCAGCTATGAAAGCCAGAAAGAAAACATATAAAAGGTTTTTTGAATTAGTTTCTTAAAATAGTTCCTATTCCACCAATTGTTAAAGTTAATCCAATTGGTATCATAAAAGGTCTAGTACCTTGTTTGAAATATGGTTTATAAAACCAACCACTGCTTCCTTGTTTAGAATATTTCCAAGCTTCATTCCCCTCAAATTGATGAAGTGCAATAATTGATATACCAGCAACCGTGGCAGCAACACCTGACCACCTCATCTTATCCTCATCACTGATATAGTTTCTTCTAATGGCTGAATTCATTCTATCAAATGTCTCTGCTCTTTGAGATCTAGTTTGAGCATTCAATAGTAAAGAAAAAAGTGAAATAGTAATTGTTAGTAAAATCTTGTTAGTCATGGCTCTTTATAGTTTAAGGTTATAGATAAAGTACAAGTAAAGTTTTTATAAAAATATTATAATATCTTTTAATACTATTTTAATATCATTTTACTTATCTTTGACAATGTGAAAAAACTATTATTAATATCAACCTTACTTATATCGTTGAACTCTTGGTCAAAAACATTAGACACTTTAAGCATATCAACTGATTTCAATCTACCAAAGCCACAACCTGAATCAGTAAGCACCGGCATAACTTCTTTAGTATGTGGCTTACTTATAACATCTATTGGTGTAGTAAGAGAAGTAAATAGAAAACCTGAGCCTTATCATGCACACATGATAGATTATAATTCAAACGCAGGAAGAACATTAAATATGATGATGATTGGTAGTGGCTTGACATTCACCGGTATAGGAGTTAAATTATTGATTAAATTTTAGGTTATCTCAAGAATCTTCCTTATCTTTGTATTGTCAGAAACGATAAACAGGTTGCCGACTGGATATCAAAGTACGAAGGGCGGGGGTAAGACCACGAAGTAAATCAAGGGCAGGCTGATCTTTTTTTTTATAAAAAAATACAATTAATATTTTGTAATTACAATATTATTTCTTATCTTTGCTAAGATATAGGTTGTGCTTACACAACCCCTTATGTGATAATAAGGATAACAACCAAACATGATATCACCTCTCTGTTTGTTTCGCTTCTAAGTATTGAGCGAGTGTGAGTGCAAAACCTCACAACCTTCGGGTTCCAAATAAGGGCGAATCAATACTTTTTTTATATAACTATATGATTATATTTAACACCATAAAGAAAGCCGAACATTATGTTAAATTCTGTAATAAGAATTATGACTACTATAATGACGGCTATGATTGGTCTGAACAATGTACCTTTATAGAAGGTAACTTAGTAAAAGTTAAAAATGCCGGCGATGGTTGTGGATGCGGCTGTGATATGCACATTTATAATTATACAAAAGTAATAGGCAGAATAAAAGCCTATGATACCAAATCAATTAGAAATCAAAAATTAAAAACCATTATTAAATAAGGCATACAAAATTCTGTAGCACTATTTTGTAATATTATCATTTTTCCTTATCTTTGTATAAATCACTACACTATGAAACTCGTTATCTATCGTTTAGATTATAAAAACCCTACAGAAGTAGGTGGCTACTATTCCTTACCTCAACTATTCGATATTAATGATATCACTGATGTTAATGAAGTAAGAGGCATCTATGCTTACTTCACTACCAAAGAAGAAGCAGAAGTCTATAAAGCCAAATTCCCTAAGTCTTATGCGGCTCGATTAGGTCGTATATCAGGAATGCCTGATTACTATTTCTTCGTTAGCTTTGACTTCAATACATTCTGGAATAATAAAACCACCGGTGATGTAAATGAAACTGCCATTAAACGCAGAGTAAAAGTTATTAATAAAATAAAATCTTTATAATATGAAAAGAATAATTGAAAAGTTTAATAAATCATTTGACCAAGACTTTGCACCATTTGAACCATTTGGTGTTATAATGCTTTGTATAATTTTTACACTCTTTCTTATTCTCCTTTTTTCTTAAAACTTATTATATGACAACTGAAGAACTCGCAAAGAAAATTTACCAACACGTTTTAGCGCTACCAACCTCAGCAGAACACTGGGATAAATTCGATGATAAACGTGAGATTGAAAACATTAAAAGACTGATTGATAATCACAATCATCAATATAAAGAACTACCTAAAATCAAAGATGAATGGGGTAATACCGATTGGAGAGATACAGGAGAAATGGGTGGATAATTAATTAAAATATTAGATATGACAAATGATAGATTAAAAGAAATAGGCATGACTTTGTTTAGAGTCGCCTTAGTTGCAGGAATTGTTTTCCTTGCCTCAGTTGATAAAGCCGGATGGGGCTGGCTTGTCTTTATCCTTATTTGCACCTTATGACAGAAAAAATAGTATTTATATCTGATGATGAATATTACCTTGGTACTTTAACCAAAGGTAAAGTGTATGATGCTTACTATGATGAAAAAGAACCTGTTTATTCATCTACTGGACTTTACTATAAACTAACCAATGATATTGGCATTCAGAAAGAATACTATTATGGTCATTTTGTTACCTTAGATAAATGGCGTGAAAAACAATTAAATGAAATATTATAATTACTTGACCTCTTCTAAATAAGAATGAGTGGTATGCTTAGTTCTTTTCTCAACCCTACGATAAACCCTCTTTTTTACAGATCCAGCAGTAGCCACCTTTAAACTCTCATATTGCTTATCTATCTTATTAGAATCTATATACTTATTAGAATTTATCTTTTGTATTAACTCTTGAGCAGTATATAAACGATAAACCATTCTTTTGGTATCTATATAACTAAACCTAACATCCTTTTTTATTTCTTGTATGTAATCTTTTATATACTTAGCCCATTTTAACTCACGCAACTCCGTATACCCATCAAGTCCACTATTCACCTCAATAGACATCTTTGGAATCTTATCTAATAAAAACTGCTCTACCTTATAAGCTAATCGCTTATCAGTAAGCGGTATAAAACGAGAACTATCTATAAGTATATTATAGTTCTTATGATTGGTTATAACTCTCTGGTTAAATCATTACTAGACATACCTATCTTCATATGCTTCTTATCACCACAAGCCAAAATATAAACATAATACATATCTATTATATCTAAAATTAATATATGAGTTTCATTACAGAAATCCGCAGCAGATTTTTGTATTACTCAAGAGTACAAGATAGCATCTTACCAGCTCTCCACCATTCCCTACGCACTAACACACCTTCACGATAGATATAAAGCACAACCACATCTATCTTACCTGACATATAGTGCAATCTCTCTAATATAATGTTATGGCACTTAACATAAGCCATATCACCTATTGTAATCGTATCTAATGAGTCTATATGATAAGTGGCCGTCTGGCACCTGCCGAAGGCAACCATCAGAATAATCAGTAAGCTGAAAATAAATCTCATATAATATGTATAAGATTTTGCTTTTGTCAAAGTGTCAAAAGCCTGACAGATAGGGTAAAAAACCACCCACAAAAATGACCCTCTTGAAACGTAGACGGGGTGCGACTTTCAGACGATGATGTATATACGGATCAGTACACAAGTGAAGGTTTCGTGAGATGCTTATAAGCGTGAATAGGATTAACACAAAATTATACAAAAAAACGTAGCGGATTTTTGTATGTTTTTCATACTCCGACAAAATCTTTGAATTTTGACCAAATACTCTTTTTCAGAAGTTTCTTTAATTTTGCTTCTCTTTGATTGTTCTTTGCTTCAATTTGACAATCATTACATAATAGTAAATAACAAGGCACTTTAATTGGTTCCTTTGTAGTATCTATGTCTATTATTCTATCACAGCATTGACAAGGTATAGATATCATATTATTTGCCTAATCTATCTTTATCTGAAATAGTGAGTTCAACGTCTAAGCCGTTTAGCATAGTTTCTATCACGTCTCGGACAGAATCTATTTCGGTCCATACTATAGAGTGTTCTGAATCGGGATTATATTCACCTTTGACCATATAAGTAACGATAGTATTATCTTCGAGTGTTAAGAAGCCGTGAGCCATGTTATCTGGTATTAGTATGGCTTGATTATCACCAACGGCATAATAATCTACTTCACCGGTATCTAAGTTATAAAGAAAGTCTAAGATACTGCCTTGTATTACTTTGACGTATTTAGTTTGTGGTGGATTAGTTTGATAGTGAAGACCTCTGAAAGTTCCTTTATTAGTATTGATAGAGATTGAGCATTGGTCCCACTTGATACCTAATTCATTTGTTTGAATAGGTGTGTATGAACCTCTATTATCTTTGAATGTTTTGTGTTCTTGTGGTCCTTTCATATTTGTTATATTGTTATTATTATCTGTCATATAAGCCATAGGTGAAGGCATGCCGGAGTAGTAGCACCAGTTTGGATCGTATTGGTCATCATCATTATTATTCATCATAGTATTTATCATCGTCAAATGGTGGGTTATCCCAGTCTTCTCGTTCAGAGTATTTATCTATATTAGGTAGTATGATATAGATATAAACTTTATTATGTTCTTTGATGAGTTTTAGTTCATCGTGGTAATTATATTCTTCTATTGCTTTTTGTTTCCAGAAGTCATATATTTTATCGAAGTGTTTATTAAATAGTGAAGCTTTTTCCCAGCCTATCTTTTTAAGTCTAATATCATTCATTTGTTATTATATACAATGATCTGTGATAGGTTGGTTATTTGGATTCTTATAATCTGTTTCGAATATAATTGAGTTATGGTGTTGGTGTGTTACTTCACCTGTTATTTGGTCTTTTCTTGTTACATGCCAGTTTGGTATATTAATAGTTAGTGTAGTTCCGTCATTATAGGTTACTTTAACGTGTTGACTATTAATTTCTAGTTGTTTGATATTATTTAATGGGTAGGTCATAGTATTTTATTTATTTTCTGGTCTCTTAGAGTTACTATTAATCATTATTATTTAATATGTTATTAATTTTATTATCTCTATTTAATTTTATTTCTTCTGCTAACCATTCTTCTTCGTAGTAGATTTTGTTAGCTAAGTCAGAGATTTGTTTAACTGCTTTATCAGGATGTAGGTTACTACCCCATTTATTAGAATCGATATGTTTTTTTTCTATAGAAGTAAGTATGGCTACTGCTGCCATTAATAATTGTCCTTCTTCAGAGTTCATGTTTATATCAGATAATTGTTTGTGATTAATCATAAAAATTATATGTTTAGAATAATATATAGTTTTATGTTAGTTAGGTTTTTAATACGATTAAAGATATGTCGATTATCTAGTAAGATTAGGTCTATGGAGACTATGTTAATAAATATAAGGTATGATGCTTATTTAAAGAATGATATTTACTATGCTGGTCGTGGTGATGTTGATTCTTATTTATCTGATGTTTGTTATAATATTTATTTTAAGATTGCTGCTTGTCAGAGGTTATTAGATAGGTATCAAAAGAAGTTAGATGGTGTGGTGGGTGAAAATTCCTGACGGAAAAAATTTAACGGCTGACGCCTGGGGTAAAAATTTTTTTAAAAGCTTGAGGCAAAAATTTTTAAACGACTAACGTCAGAATTAGTCTAAATAATAAAAACAAATTTGACTAAGTAAAATAAAAAGAGTATATTTGTATAATGATTAAAAAGTTAATATCATATTTATTCCCATATAAATTTAAGGTAGGTGATATAGTTACTTGTCAAGACTGGAGATGTCGAGATAAGGCTTGTCAGGTTGATCGTGTTTATACTCGTGGTAATGATAAGACTTGTTATTTAAGATTAAGGTTATGGTTTGATGCTAAACAAATAACTATTAATGTAAAGTCTGTTACTTGTCAAATTGTTAAAAAATGACCGAGTATTATTTACAAGTTTTAAAAGATAATATAAGTATTTGTTTAGATACAGATGTTCGATATTATCATAACTTTGATTTAAATGATGTTATTAAAATTCATATGTATTCTGATAAAGGACCAAAGGTTGTTTTTGGTAAATATGAATATGATGCCGAGTTTACATTAGATTTTGATAAAGTAAATAGTGCTAGATTATCTATTGCTTCTCTTATTAGTAAAGGTTTTATGGTTGATATCACCAAAAATATTCATCGAGATAACAAGCTTAAACAATTAGGCATATGAAACCGACATATTTAGATTTTGACGAAAGTAAGTATCAGTGGAAGTCAGATATTGATTACCGCCAAAATCCTCATTTATACAAAATCGGTAAAGGTCAGCAAGGTGTTCTTATTTGTCAACCTTATAAATCCGAGATATGTCCGCATTGGAAGTTTAAAACACCTGAGATAGCAAAAGTATCGGCTGAAAAGATTTATTCTTTATTTTTATCTTATTTAGATAGTGGTGACTTTGTTGGTGCGGATTTGGCTAAAAAGTATTTACATATGGGTTTTACTCGTAGCCGTAGATATGCTAATCATAAATCAGGAAAGAAATATCAAAATAAAGATGGTGAGTGGTCAATCTTAAAACAAGAAGAAGATTGGAATACCAGTCAAAAAGCACAATCAGCTGAAGTATTCAAAGTATATTGGCAATTAGCCAGAGATAATAAAAAGTATTTAACACTAAAACAAGATTTCTTATATGACGCGTGAAAAAAGTGTTTTATGAAAGTAGTTTGTATTGGAATACCGCCTTCGTTTATCTTATTAGATTTAAAAATTGGTCAGATATATCAGGCTCATTATAATAATGGATATTGGTATGTGGTGGATGAATTAAAAAATGTTATACCTTGTGAATGGGAAGTAGCAAAATATTTTATATCTTTGCAAGAATATCGTCATAATAAACTTAAACAATTAGAAATATAAATTATGCCAAATTGGTCGTATAATAACTTACAGGTATCTGGTGATGCCAAAGTTATGAAAGAATTTTATTCAGAAGCAATCAAGAATAATGATAAAGGTGAACCTGAGTTCAGATTTTCAAATCTTTTTTCTATGCCGGAAAAGATAAAGAATACTATTTCACCGAGTTCATCTGCTCGTGGTCAACAATGGATGAATGTTAATAAGAGTGATATTAGAGATAGTAGTATATCTAGTATTTTAGGTGAAGAGTCTGATGTTGTTCTTATTCCAGTAGAAAACAATACTGAGGAAAAGTGTCGTTTATTGATGTCAGAGTTTGGCGTAGATAATTGGTATGATTGGAATATCAAAGCATATGGTACTAAGTGGGATGTTTCGGCTACTGAGTTTGATATAGAAGACGAACACTTTAATGTTTGGTTTGATACGGCTTGGTCACCACCTGGTTTGTTTTTAGAAAAGTTACAACTAAAGTATCCGCAATTAAATTTAGAACTTGTTTATGATTTAGAAGGCAGCAATGATTGTGGTAAGTTTTCGACTTATCGTGATGATAATGGAGTCCACATTGATCATGAAGAAGGTGAGTTATCATATCGTGCTTATGATGGACGTGATGTTTATTATAATGATTCGGTAGGTGATTGGTGTTATCAAGATACAGGTGAAGTGTGTGAAGAGTATGAACAGATTAATCCGTTCCACTAAAGAATATTTAATTATGGGAGTTAAGAAAAGATATAGAGATTATAATATTGTTCGTCATTCTTGGTGGAAGTTCTGGCAGATTGATGAATTAGAATTTGTTTTACCAACTCAATATCAAGATGCTTATCAAGAAGTTGAAAAGAAGTTACTTAATACTACTCAATGGTCAATGGAATTAAGATCTTGGGTTATTGAAGATATTCGTCAGCAGTTAGGTATTAGAGTTTCTACTTACTTAAAGTTGGCTAAAAAGTCTAAGAATTTGAAAGTTAGGTTTGGCACTGACGAATCTGGTCAACGTTATTATGACCGAATGAATTTTTATCTTAGAGGCGAATCAATTTATTTTGATTTGGATGATGCTATTAAACGTGAGAAGTTGTTAAGTAAGTTAGGTATATGAATTGGTGTTTAATAAAACATAAATGGAATTATAATCAAGAAGATATTTTTTATGAAAGATTTAGTGTGCATGGCCGACTTGGTAAACAGGTATCAATCGGTAGTTTTTTAACAAAGGGTGCTACTATACCAACTGATGTTAGGCTTTGTAAAAGATGTTATAAGAAGCAAAGATTAGACACCAGAGGTTATTGGGTAGACTGGGACTTAACTAAAGAAGAAGAAAGAGACATTAGATTAAAAGAGTTGGGTATATGAGAGTTTTATACAAAATAAGAGAAGAGTACATGTATCAGTCTTGGTATTCTGATGGTGTATTCCAATTAGACTTTATTTATCAGGAAAGGTATATGCAAAGTTTCGGCACTGATTGTCTTTGGAAGAATTTTAAAACTGGAGAAACTATTAATATTTGGGATAGGTGTATGCGTAGAGTAACTCCAGAAGAGCGTAAAGAATTGGTTAGAGAGTATAACTTACAACAATTGGGTATATGATTATTATTAAAGTTTTTCAGTTTGTAGTTGTTTTAGCTGTTTTGGTTACTATGGTTTCCATAGTTTGGAATTTCATCAAAGAAACGAGAGTTCATCGTAAGCGAATGAATAAGTTAAAAGAGTGGTCTAAGTTTCATCAACAATTGATGAATTGGTCAAAAGAAATATCAGATGTGGCTATTCGTGTTGAGTTTATGAATTTTTGCGCCAATGAATTAATTCAACAATCTAATCAAAATTTGAAAAAAGATATGTTAGATGATTGGAATGTTGATGAAGAAAAGCTTAAAATTTATGAAAGATGGGGTAAACATATCCCATCGTTATTGCAGGGTGTTAGAGAAGATAAACTTAAATCTATACTATGATAATGGATTATATACCCGGACAAATTCACGAGGGTTTTCAAAAAGAAAATTTCTTTTTAGTGAATAATAATTTTGTTTGGTCAAATTGTGGACCAAGAAGATACTCTGAAATGAGTGACTCAAAACATTGGGATGATACAGAAGTTATAGAATTGTCAAAAGGTGATATCATAGTAGTTAGATTTTTTAAGAATAACTCAACTTCATCAGCCTACTCATACCTTGAAAGAGTTATTTATAATAATGGTGATGTAGTTGAATATAAAACAGAAAGTATTATTTCTTTAGCCTTTATTGAAAAAAATTTAAATCCTGAAATAGTCAAAAATAAAAGTTGGTTATTCACTGATGTTACCAAATCATTTGAGAGAGATAAAATAATAGAAAGTATATTATGCTAGAAAAACTTTTCAATGATATTAGACTTCTTTATGAAGGTCTTAATTTCAGTAGTAGATTATTAATTGATGATTTGATGATTATCTCTCAAGATAATTGTTATCTATTATACTATAAACAAAATGAAATTTCAACTCAAATCAGAATTGAAAAAAACTACAGCTTAGTTAATATGTGGTCTGATAATAAAGAAGTCGATATTATAGATTATATACTTCATGTTCAAGTTGGTGAGAAAATAGAAATAGGTGAAAACTATAAAGTTGAACTAGTATATAAGATTATTACACCATTTTTAAGAGAACTCAAATTAAATCAAATAGGATGTTAGTTAAGTGTAAATTAGATAATGATTCTGTTGGTAAACTTAAAGGTTTAACCATTGATAAATCTTATGCAGTTACTGATATAGATAATATAGGTTATAAGATAATTGATGATGAATTAAGAAACTTTTGGTATACAAAAGATTTATTCTATCCAATTGATGAAGAAAGAAATAAAAAGATTGAACAGATATGGCATTAGTATTAAGAAAAGAAAGTAAAGATATCACAAGACATAAACTTAAACCAGATTACAAGAATCTACTAATGGCTTTTGAGGCTTTGCCTGGAGTTCATGTCACAAGTAGTATTTTAGATAAATCATTTGATAGAATTAAAAAAGGTTGGAATGGTGTTTTAATATTTCTGCACATTGAAGAATGTACTCAAGAAGGACTTTTCTTTTTAACGAGGTGTATGGATAGAAGATATTGGGAGCATGGTAATAAGTGGAGAATTGAACTTTCGGTGAGTGATGTGCCTCATCCAAATGGTGATAGACCTTTAGTTTATCATCTTTATAGACCTTTTCAGGATGGTGATTGCGAAGCCGATATTATGAATGAATGTAAGTCTTTATTTGACAATATGATGCATCATTTTAATTTAGATAATTTTATGACTTATTATGATATGGATAAGAAAGAGTATCACTTAGTTGATGATGTTGCTTTTAGTCGTAGAGAAAAATTAGAAGGTTTGGGTTTATGACACTCAATGAATTAAATAATTTAAGGCAAGGTGAGGTAGTCAAGTTTACCAGAATTGATAAAGGTGTGAATCTTTATAATGATTATAAGGTTGGTGATGAACTTACTTACTTAGAATTTAATGAATATACTAATTACTATAACTTTGTTAGAGTTGATAGTGGACCACCTGTTATATGTCATTTTGGTTTTGGCATACATTCTTATATTGAAAGAAAGGTTGTCTTAGAAAGAGAGCAAAAACTCTCTGATCTTGGTCTGTGAAAATCTTGAAATATTTTATCTGGCTTACGTTTTAGACTTTTTGTCAAAAATTGATATAATATATAACAGACAAAAATTTCATAATTTGAATTTAGAGTCGTATCTTTGTAACTAATTAAAAATAAAAAAACATGATGATTAACGAAAAAATCCAAGAAATTTCAGAAAAGCTTAAAAAAGCACTAAAAGTAATGCTCAACTACTCACTTATTATTTTGGGTATGTCAGTATTCTTTACTTTAGGTTATTATTACAAAGACTTAAAGTCTTATTCAACTCGTAATAAACCACAATACATCAAGCGTAGTGAAGTCACGATCGCTATTGACGAGAACTCAAATTTTATGATTATCGCAAAAAATGATGGTACTTATACTTTGATGGAGGATAGTATCGGAAGAGCAATCTTTGATATCTATGCTAAAAACATCTGGAGTCAGCATCAACCCCAGACTACTCAAACATCTAAATAAAAAAATTATGTCAATCAAAAGGACTTTAATATTAATCACACTGCTAATTATTACAGGTATTCTCACTTGTGGTTGGTTATTGCAAATGGAGCAACAAAAGTTTGATGAAAAGTTATTGTCCTTAGGTGATTCATCTAACTCACCTACATGTTTGCAGATGTATAATCTTATTGAAAAGAAGTCAAAGGAACACAAAATTCCTAAATACATCTTATATAATGTGGCTTATCTTGAAACAAGATATCAAGGTCCTTTTGATTGGTCATATAATCCTTATCAAACTTCAAGTGCTGGTGCTCAAGGTCCAATGCAAATTATAACTCGTTATGCTCATAATCACGCTGGTCGACATGTTACTGCTAAAGAACTAAGAACTAATCTTGAATTAAATATTAACATCAGTTGTAAGATGTTAAGAAATCTTTATAGAACCTATGGTAGATGGGATATTGCTTTAGGTTATTACAACACTGGTTATCCACAAGTGAATGGTTATGCCGAATATGCTTCTTCTACAAAGAATTACAAGCAAAAGTGGATACGCCCAGATTTATAAAATAATTTTGATTATTTAATATTTTTTCTTATCTTTGTAGTATAAATCACTACAAACTGAAAAATATGTTTACAATAAATCAAAGATTCGAATTCTTAGACCAACTGGCTAAAATGGTTATCAAAGGCGAGACTCCATCGCTTATCGTAACTGGTGAAGGTGGTCTTGGTAAAACACATGCCATAACTCAAGCAATTGAAAGTTTAGATTTGATTGCTGACTACGACTATGTAACTATTAAAGGTTATTCCACAGCTCGTGGATTGTACAATGCTCTTTATGATAACAACGGCAGTCTAATTGTTTATGATGATTGTGACTCTATCTTAGAAGATAAAGTGGCTTTGAACATCTTAAAGTCTGCTTTAGACTCTTATGATAAACGCACTATCACTTGGGCTTCTCGTATGAATCGCAACGATGAATACCCACAACAATTCAACTTTACAGGTCGTATTATCTTTATTTCTAATAAATCTAAAGAAAGTATGAATGATGCTCTTTTGAGCCGTAGTTTAACCGTGGACTTGAGTATGACTCCAAGTGACAAGGTTGAACGTATGGCAAGTATCTTACCTTCTATTATGCCTGAGTACGATCTTGAGGCTAAAACAGATGCTCTTAATTTCTTGACTGAGGTAAAAGACCAAGTTAATCTTAACATTCGTATGTTAATTATGGTAACTAAGATGCGTGTTTCATATCCAAGTAATTGGAGAGATATGGCAAGATATATGATTAAAGGATAATGAGTACTTTTGGCAACAAAGCGTTAATATGGTGGGACTATCATACTCGTGATAGAGCCGCCTTATTACGCTTTAATGCTACTCCTAAAGACTTACAACTTAAGATATTAGAGAAGTGGTACCCAATTGGTATGAAAGTTGGTTTAGGTGATAGTAAGTATAATTATGAAATTGTTGAATATATTCAACATATGACCTATTGGAGTGTTAGAGTTGTTCTTAAGGTAGAAGGAAGTTTGATGAATAATATGAGATCTGATAGAAATCCACTTGGTCTTTGGCCTTCTCCTGATATGGAAAAACAACTTAAACGTCAATATAAATTAGATAGACTTTTATGAAAGAATCTGAAATGACTGATATGAATATACACGAGAGTAGAGAGTTTGTAGTTAAACACAGACCTATTTGTTGTGGTGGGCAAGTTGATACTATGGGTTACCAAATAACAAATAGCTGGCAGTATTTTGTTTGTAGAGGATGTGATAGGAAAATTGAAATTCAATATTGGCCTTTGTCATTTGAGAAAATGAGAGATTTAAAATTAGGAAGTATTTTATGCTAACAGAAAAGTCATTTAGAAGTTATATTGAAAAGTTAGGATATATTCCTGCTTCGACTCCTATGTGCGTTGAAAAGATAAATCGATTATCAGAAAGTGGTCAATTAAACTTTGACTTTTATGTTAATACTCATAACCTATGTTGGTTTGCTGATGATATATGGAAACAACATAATAAAAAATTGTTAGATAAATATCCTCTTGGTCAAAAATTTTTCACACTTAATATAAGAGATTTCAAATTAGCAGAGTTAAATATTATTTAAGATGATAAGAGTATCAATGAATATAATCAGTAGTGGCTCGGCTATGAATTATGTTCCTATGTCTTGGGAGTTTGATTCAAGTCGTGATTTTACTTATTTTATTAGGCAAAATGCTGTTGATATTTTAAGTTGGTCTCATGAAAATTCTGTCTCAAAATCTAAGACTAAGTTAGGAGTGTTAATAATTGAAGATGATGAAGCTGATAGTAGTTATTATGAGTGGTCATTTGTGATTGATTGTAATAATATCCGTGAGTTTAGACCTTATATAAAAATGAGTAGACAAGATTTTGATGCTACTTGGGAATCAAGAAAAAGAGATAAAAAGTTAAAGGAGTTATTAGATGAATAAACAACAAATATTCGAATTGTTATCAGAAGTCTTTCAAGGCTTTAATGTTAAAATACTTGATAAAGGTACTTGGTGTAAAATCAGAGTTGACGACTATTTAGAAGTTTATACTTATAGTGGTTATCCTGATAATAGTAGTATCTGGTATTTTAGCACTTTTTATGATGGTCATTCAAAAGAAACACAAATATCTGAAAAGAACACTCGTGAGTTTGTTCAGAACTACTATGAAATCTACAAAGATTTAACTACAGCAAGAAATATTTACAAATCTGTTTCTGATAGATTAAGTAAAATAAGTGATGTTGACAATATTAGAGATAGAAAAATTACAAATATTATAGACTATGATTCACAAAATTGAAGATGGTGACTTATTGAAGTTTGTTCCACGCATTGATGCTGATGGTAAACCTAAATGGATTACTGAAATTGATTGTATTAGCGCTTCTGTTGTTAAAGGTTCATCTGTTTATCCAATTCTTATTTATGATTTAGAGGGTAAGTGGGCTAGAAGATTAACATTAGAGCATTCTAAGCGAGGTGGTAAATCACACTATTCAAAAAAGTATTTTGCTAATACCTTAAATAAGAATGGTGAGATAAAGGTTATTTCTTTTGGTAGAACTTTAATGGAGATTATCTCTAAAAATCCTGACTTAATGGATATTCGTTCTAATTGGCATTTGAATATTAAAATGGAAGTTAGAAATAGTTATCCAATTTTTGATAAATCACATCCGATTGAATCTGATTGGGTTTGTCCAGTTGATTTAAATTCACAAGAAGAGTGGTTTTCATTTCTCAAGACCAATCAACCTGATTTTGAGACATATTCAAAAGAAAGAGATATTAGTAATAAACGTATTGAAATGAATCAAATCTTTGGAGATTTGATGGCTGAAATCATTTCAGAAGATAGAAATAAAAAATTAGATAAATTAGGCTTATGAAATTTCCAGAGTTAAAGATAGTAGATAGAGTTAAAAATGATAATAAGAATTCTGATACAAAAGAACTTTTAGTTGTTCAGTTAGATTGGACTGATATTGATAATCATAAAATAAAATCTCGTAAGAGTTGGTATGAAAAATATGGTGTTCCTAACGCAACAAAAGAACAAGAAGTAGCACTTAAACAAATCTTAAAAGAAGTTGATTGGAATTGTAATTATCTTTATCCTTCTAAGTATCAGTATGTTTTTGATAAGTATTCTAAATTTAAAACTACTCAACATTATTATGATGAATGCTTACATTTAAGAAAAATGGCTATTGATGAATGGAACAGACAAAGACCATTTGATACAAATGTAAGAGAAAAGCTATTAGATGCTTCAACAAAGTTTGTTGATTTATTTTTCTATATGATTTTTGATTCTATTTATATTTATAACCCTGAATTAAACTCAAAAATTGATCGAGATGAGGCTTATTTTGAGCATTCTGTTTTACTGAATAGTTTAATGTTGTATCGTTTCTGGAAGTTTCAAACTGGTGGTGGTTTATTAGTAGATAAAGCTTCTAATTTCGTTAAGAGATATAATGATTCAATTCGTGATAGATTTGATAAAGAGGTTAAGCAAGATTTAATTGATAACGTTAGGTTTGAACCACTTGGTGTAGAGCAATCTTATCCTGAACGAGAAGAACAACTATTGGCGTTGGTTAATCAAAGAGTAAGAGATAATAAACTAAGTAACGTTTTAGATAAAACTCAATAGTGGTCTAAGTTTTTCATATTATTACTTAATATATAGTTTATGTGGTTTCGCAGATTGTATATTAGGTATAAAATTTGGAGTGTTCAATCCAAAATCAAAAATATTAGTTCTGAGATAGATTTCTACTTAATAAATCTTGTTACCTTGAATATAAAATATCTTGATGGTAAAGCTGATATAGAAAAAGTTTATTCTAACTTTCTTAATATCCAAAAACAAAAGAAAAGAAGCTTGTTACAAGAGTTAGAAAACTTAAAGATTATCTTAAAAAAACTTTGAATTTTACATATTTATTCTTATCTTTGTTTTATCAAATAAGAAAAAAATATGTTATTAACAATAGTTACCACTTTAGTTATCGGATTTTCTTTAGTAAGTGCTTACAAAGATTTCCGTAAAGACTCTTCACTTTTGAAGTTTGTTTACTTCTCACGTCCGTTAGACTATCTTTGGTCTTTCCTAATGGTAGTAGGTGTTATGACATCTGTTATCTTATTAGCTAATATTGGTCTTCCAAAGTTTATGACTTGGTCTTGGATTAGCTTATTGAGTAATGGTTCAGAGCAAACCGGTGGTAATTTAATTACTGCTCCTTTGGCAAGTAATTCAATTGCTGTAATTGCTGGCTTTTGGTTAATTCTTAGTTTAGCATTACCTTACTTGGCAAAGAGTGAAGAAGAAATGTTTCGTAGTTTTACTTTTGGTACTAAAAAAAGAATCATTACTAGCATTAAGTTTGGCTTAGTACATATGTTTGTAGGTGTTCCTTTGTTTATCGCTTTGATTTTAGCAGTTTGTGGTTACATTTTCTCTATCTTTTATGTAAAGGCTTTTAGTAAAGCTTGTAAAGTAGATGCTGAGACTGCTGATGCTGTTGCTGTAAATGTTAGCACTTCAGTTCACGCAAAGTATAACTTTTTGATTATTACTTTTTGTTCTTTAGTTGCTATTTTACTTTTGATTTTATCTAAATAAAAAAACTCACTAATTTAGTGAGTTTTATCCTCTATTTTTATATATAGTCGGCGTTCTTTTATCTATATAAGTGTTGTCTTTTTTTATAATTTCTGGATTTTTATCATTATCTAAAACTGCATTATAGTTTTTGACTCTTACTTCTGTGTCTATATAACCTTGATAACAAATTATATAATACATAGGTCTATATCCTGCTCCTCCTGAACTATCACCAGGATCAGAGTCTACTATAGCATTAGGTCTTTCAAGTCTAGGAATTGAAAAACAACCAGGTTTAGTTGTTGAGATATTAAAAGTATCACCTATTACTGAGTATAAATCCGGAAATTCACCTATTAATAATTGTTTTCCATCACAGAAAGTCCAACCTGCTGGTTCATATTCACCAGACCATAATTTTATTTCACCTATATAATTCATCTATAGTTATAATTTTTATAAAGTATATATTAAAACTAAGATTACACAATTTCATATAAATAAAAATTTATCACTATAATGAATAGAAATAATATAAAAATTATACAAGTTAGCTCCGAGCCGAATGTTGAAAGAGAAGTCAAGTCATATGAGTCTTTATCTCAGTTAGGATATAGATACATAAGAGTTGTAAATCCAAGATATATGGAGTACCCACCAACACATAATGTATTTGATGGACATGTTGATTGGATAATTGGCGTTACTAAGCCAGATCCTAATAAGTTTGGATTTACTTCTGGTCATTATGGTGCTTGGCAAGGACACCTTTCTGCTATTTTAGCTTCTTTTGTTGATAGTGATTATACTTTAATTTGTGAGTGTGATTGTCTATTGGCAACTGATGTTGAGACATTTAAATCAAGAGTTGATGAGGCTATAAATTTATTAGAGAACTCTGATTATAAAATTGTTAGATTTGAGGCACCAAATCATCAAGTTGAATTTACTGATAAAGTATCAGATAATCTATATTTAGGTAATATAATGACTTTAGGACATTGTTATTTGATAAATCCTAAGCACAGAAACTGGTGGTTAGATAGAATTGACAATGTTGGTTGGCATACTCCTGATTGGTGGTTAAATTTCGCATTTGAGAGAGCTGGTGAAAAAATGCCAATATTTAAAGATTTAGTTTTAACAAAACAATCTTCTGGCTTTTCGATTATTGATAATGTGTTCAGAGACGAGAAGTTTAATTAACAAAAAAACCCACCAATTGGTGGGTTTTTTGTTTATATTTTACTTAGAATTGTTTTTATTCTTTTTAGATTTTCTAAAGTCTTTTCAGGCTCAGGGAAATAATAAGTATCAACTAAATAATCATAAGCTCTACTTGGTCTTCCACCATACATATATTCAACAACTGAACCAAATAGTCTAGAAACTCTATATCTGTCAGACTTTAATACATTTCTCATAGAGCTAATCTTTTGAGCTACTACTTCTAAATCTTCAATGCTGTCTATTTGATAGTTCGTAAGATTTTCGTAAATAACAAAACTGATTTCTGATAATTCATCTAATATTGTAGAATAGATTTCTGGTTTATTATTCGCTTTAATACTTTGTTTAATTGATTTAACCGATTCATTTCCATCACTTACTCTTTTCATAGCCGATCTGTATAAATCTTCAGACCTATGTGAAATATTTTCAACGGCTTCAGATTTTCTACTATCGGTATCTGCCTCTAATAAATTCATATAATCACTAATTAAGTAACCAATAGATGAGTATATGTTTGTGCTGTAAACTATTTGTAAAGCACCAAGTTTTCCACCAATTGCTCTACCAATTAATCTGTTACAATTAGCAATATCTTTAGTTATATCTAAATTTTGTGAAAGTAGATTTACATATCTTTCGATATTTCTTTTTCTAATTTCTTCGTCAGACTGAGATGGATCCAATTTAGAACCTTTCTTAGTTTCTTCTCTTGTTGTTTGTATATCTGCTTTTGTTGTGAAATCTGACTTTCTTAATTTACCAAAGTCAAAAACTATTGCGAAGTGAGCATCTTTTATCAAATCTTTTACGTTAGTTGATGAAACTGATACACCACCATAATTGAAGTTACAAGCAACATTCCAAGTGTATGGGTCTGCTTCTTCTACTTCTTTATCTTTCTTAGCTTTAGGTATAGCAATAAACATATTAGAGTATTCACCACCACCTAAACTCCAAGAGTATCTACCCCATTGTTGCCAAGATGAGCTACTTGGTGTTGATCCGTTGTGTGTATTTTGAATAGCATAGTAGCTACTACCATATTTATAAATATAAGCTATTGTAGTTTGACCACTGATAGTTAATTTAACAATTTCTCCACCATTAAGATCTCTTAAATTATTAACTCTATCTCCTATAGTGTAGTCAGATACCTTATTTGATATTTTACCCTGATAATCACTACCTGATTGTCTTATTATACCATCAACCATAGTAGTTGCGATATATCTACCTTCAGTCGTAAACCAGAATTTAAGAAGTTTCATTTCTGACTTCTTTGGTTTTACACCTGTTCCGTTACAAACTGGACAAACAACTTCTCTTTGTCTTGAGCCCCACATTCTTTTTAATTTACCACCTTGACAAGTAGAACCTTCAACGGCATATTGTGGAAATTCTTTTTTTGATGTTGCTTCGCAAGGTTCATCGCCTGTCATTGCTGCCTTTTTAAGAGCATTCTTGAATGATAAATATTCAAAAAAGTCATCACTTAGTTTAGAAATTGGAAAGTCAATTTGACCACAAACTCTTGTTATTTGTTTGAAGAATTTCTCTCTATCATTTGAGTCTTTTATATAACCCAATGTCTTACTTAGAACCTTTGAATCAAAGGCCTCAAATACTTGAAATTGTTTTAAATGTTTCATATTACTGGGCCTACGATTTCTACTTTTATACCACGTTTTCTAACTTGGTTAATTTGTTCTTTGCTTTCTTTATCTTTAACTAAGTCTCCTGAAATAACAAGTTTCTTAATACCAAGATTTTCAGTTAAATCTTTTAACTCAGCAAATGTATCTAATGTATAAACAATTTGTAATTCTTCTAAATTCTTAAATTGAGAGAAACCTAAAGAACCAGTTAAATCACAACTAATGATTTGAATCTTTTTAATACTTGGATTAGAATTATTCATTTCTTCTAAAACAGAAGTATCTAATTTACATTTATCAAAAGCAATAGCATCAGTTTTTATTTTATCAAAATTAGTCAAACTATTAATTGTTAAGTATTTGAATTTAATCCAATCTGGTGTAAGTTTAATCTTAAATAAATCTTCAGGTATATCAGTTGTTTCAATGATTAACTCTTTAATCTTAGCATCTGGTGACATTCTAACTTTTGACCAGTCATGCATTCTACTTAGATATAAAGTTTTAGTATTTTTACCTATGAATGGCTTTCTTTCTAATCTCATTCTATCCATATAAGGATCTCTAACTTTATCATCTGGATCTATATCTGGTGTAAAATAATAAGTAGATCTAGCATCAGATGTTTCTTTCATTTCTGTATACTTTTCTACAATTTCACCAAATATATCTTTCATTCTATCTGGATAAGCTCTATCAAAGAATATTTTACTTTCTGATTGTTCATCGAATCTTTCAATATTTCTAATCATCATTCTTGATAGTGGTAACTGATCTGATATTTTTTCATCACCCCAGAAAATTGGTGTTTCAAATGTTAAAAATGCTGGTATTGAGTTAGGATCGAATACATTACCTAAAACTTGTTCTCTATATCCACCACCATATAAGTGTTGGCAAGAAGCATAAAACTTAGAAATAGACATATTTAAGATGTCTTTTGGATTATGACTTATTGATAAGTAAAGGTCTTTGTTGAATATTTCAAAGTCTACTTTGTATTCTCTGTTCTCATCAATCTTAGCCATACTTCTTAAATTTCCAATGCTAGAATCATTAAAATTAGTTCTGATATTATCTTCTGGAAAACATCTATTAAAGTCATCAACAAAAGTATTAATATTAACTAAGTTGTTTGTAAAAATTAAATCGCCTTTTTCTTTCTTAATCTTAATCATATTACCATCTTCATCTCTTACTGGACGACCATTTTCGTCTTTTTGAATCATTTCAGTGGCGTTTGTTTCTGATACTGATATTTTTCTGAAAACTGGATCATATATAATTACTATTTGGTCTATTGTAGGATTCTTTACATTGAAGTCTTTCATAATTACTTTATGTGACTCACCATTTAATAAGTCTACATTAACGGACTCTGCAATAACTGATGCAAACTTATCATTCAAGCTAGTGAACACATCATAAACACGTTTCATGTCTGTGTCAAAAAACTTACCTAATGCTTTCATTTTATCTTCATCAGAAAGTTTCCACTTACCTTGCTTGATTTTTTCTGTAGGCGTTACTTCTTCATAGTCAAGAAATTTCTCACCCCATATTCTACTTACCTCTTTAGCTTGACGAGGAAATATTACATCACGAAGCTTAGCTTCGTTTAAGAATTGTTTTCTGTTTTTAATCCATTTCATAGTAATTTATATATTAAAATTATTTTAGCAAAAATCAGTTTTAATTGATTTATGTATATATTAAATCTTAAAACATTCAAACATTATTCATATATAAGTAAAAAAAATATATTTATATGAATAGATACACAAATTACAAAACAGCAGGCTGGTTACTTGCTGGTATTTTAGTTCTTAGTGCAATCGTTTTTGGTGTGATGTTTAATTCTTATGATGACAACAATGAAGAAATTCGTTATGTTAGAAAGAACGCAAACTCACCTGAAGCTCAATCAGATATTGAAGCAATGAATAAAGCTTTGAAGATTATGAGAGAGAAAGGTTGTACGGACCCTGTTAGCTGGTATTACCAAGGCGCAATTCACTGGATTCCAGATTCAATTGGTAATAATCCTTTATGCGAATCATATCACAACGTAAGTGATTTGAAGACTGCATGGGATAATTGCACTCACTCACCTTCTGGAAAAGAAAAACTACATTTCTTAGTATGGCATAGACTTTATATCTGGCACTTTGAAAAAATTGTAAGAAAGTTGTCAGGTAAACAAGACTTCGCACTTCCTTACTGGGCATATACTAACAACAATGTTGCTGACAAAATTATGCCAGAAATGTTAAGAAATTCTCAATCTTCACTTTATGAATCTTGTAGATATGATAGCTTAAATATGGGACAACCTCTTAATGGTGAAATTCTAAGAGCTGTTGATATCACTAAACTAATGAAGTATACTGATTACATCACATTTTGTAACAATATGAATGCTGCACCACACGGAGCAATGCATGATTATATTGGTGCTGGTAATGATACTACTGGTACATTGAGGTTTAATAATCCAATTACTGGTACAATAACTAACACAGGTTTAATGGGTTGGGTTCCAACAGCCGGTTTTGATCCAGTATTCTGGTTACATCACTCAAATATTGATAGAGTGTGGCAACAATGGACCAACTCTGAGAATGGTCAAATGGTTACTCTTGAACAATTAAAGTCTGTTGAGTGGCCTTATGTATTCTTTGATGAGAATGGCAAGAAGGTTGAATATACTATGGAAGAAGTTATTAAAATCATCTATGATATGGATTATGATTTTGATGATACCAAAGTAAAATCTAAAGAAACTAAACCTTTAGTTAAATCAACTCCTATTAGACAAATTGCCACTTTGACTGAAGATGTTAAAGTTGCAAGAGATATTACAGGTATTAAAGTTGATAGATTACTAACATCTTCACATTCTTCATCATTTGATAAGATTAATATGGAGGTTAATGTATCATTTAATAAAGTTCCAAGAGGTGTTTATGAAGTTTATATAAACATACCATCTGGTGAGACTTATCATCCAAGTAGTAAATACTTTGTTGGGTTTATGAATTTCTTTGGCTTTGATGATAAGATGCAAGGTAAATCTTGTAGAGAAGGATGTTGTACTCCTCTAAATGGTTCAGGTAGACCTTATACAATTTTCTACTATGAGTTATCAAAAGAGTCAGTTGCTTCTGGTGAATATAATGTAACAATTTATAAACACAATCAAGTTTCAAATGATATTATTATAGATAATATCTCAATTACTGGTAGATAAAATAACTAAAAATTATTAAAAAGACCCTTTGAGATATCAGAGGGTTTTTTTATATTTGTAAAATATTATGAAAAATATTCTCAATTTAGTATTAAGAAAAAAAGAATTAAAACAGGTTGTTCCTGTTGATACAATAATCTACAACGTGAATAACTTTAATCTTTGGTTTCGACACAAAGACAATGGTGCTGTTTACGCAAATGAAGGTATTTATTTGAGATTAGACAAACTATCTGAATCTCATATCACGGATTACTTATTGAAAAGTTATGGTATAACAAAGTTTGACCATCAACGAGTATATGAATTTGAACAAGAGATTAGAAAAGACTGGTTTTCAAAAGTCTCAAAATCTAAACACGAGAGTGTTTATGGTTGTTAAAAATATATAAATAGGTTATGGGATTATTAAGATGGATAAATAATTTATTTAAATCAAAACCAGTAAAGGTAAAAAAACGCATCGTATCTGATGATGAATTCAATGATATGAAAAAGCGCAGAGAAGATAAAATGAATTCTATTTTAGAGAAAATATCTAAAAAAGGCTTTGATAGTCTTTCTGAGTCTGAAAAGAACTTTCTAAATAATTATAGTAAATAAGTGGCGCTAACTTGTCCTAAATGTGAAGAGACAAATAAATGTGATTGTAAAACCTGCAATCCAGATGGTAATGCAACAGACTTAGTTATTATTCTTGAAGATGAACAACTTTATCAATGTTGTTTTTGTGGTCACAAGTTTGATGAGCAAGATTCATTAGATTTCGAATGGGATAAAATGATTGAAGATTTTGCTAAAAAAGCAACACCAGAAAAGTGTTTAGAATGGATATCTATAATTGGTAAAGATAGAAAGCACTTAGAAGAAAATATCGGAATAGGTGAGTTTGGCTTTGAACAGGCTTTTAGATTTCACTTTAAAATCAACTACAAAGATTGTGACAAAGAGACTTTCAAAAAACTAAAAAGAGATTTAACAATTAAACAAATTATAAATGATTAAACTATTTTCTTACGGAACTTTATGTGAGAAAGATGTTCAACTTCGTGAGTTTGGACAAGAGTTCTATGTTGAGCCAGACTTAGACTACATAACTGGGTGGGATTTAATAAAAGTAAAAATGGATGGAGAGTACTATAAGGTTGCTATACCTGATGAAGGATCTTCTCCTATAATGGGTGCTATTGTTCATATTCCTGAAGAAATGATGCCATTAGTAGACGAATATGAAGGCTTAGAGTATAAAAAAATCAACATAAAAACTTTAAGTGGTGTTGATTGTATAATGTATGTAAAAAGATAAAATATTTATGAAATACACAATTGAAGTAAGTGGTAAAGGCGCAGAGGCATTTATTCACAAATTAACACAAGACCAATATGAACAATTTCAAGAGTCTGGTCTTGAGGATGACGCAATGGATACAGATGAAATCAATGAAGTTTTAGGAAATGATTTTTTAGAAACAGATGAAATTATTACCGGTATTTATCCAGGTAGTGATAACATCTGGATAAAAGTCATGGATGAATCCGGTGATGTTGTTTGGGAATCTGATGAAGATTTTGAATTTGAAGAATATCATGATGAATATAAATTCAATGATACTACCTATTTTAATGCTGAAGATTATCAAAAAGGTAACTTTTTCAACTATGAACTTGAAACAGATGAAGATTTCGATCCGAGTTTACTAACCGCTGTTTTAGTTGAACTTTTAGATGGTCGATCTGAATTAATAACTGATATTAAATATAATGGTCAGGATATGAAAAAAGACTATGGAGATACAACCTCTAAAGGATTTAGTTGGATGTTAAACTAAATATAACCTTATCTAAAATTAAAAAACCCACTCATTGAGTGGGTTTTTTATTATCATTGGTGTTTATTAGTTAACACTTTTACTGAGGTCAGAGCCAGCTTTGAAGCGAGCAACTGTCTTAGCAGAAATATTAATAACTTCACCGGTCTTAGGATTACGTCCTTTACGAGCTTCTCTTTCAGAAGTTGTAAATGTACCAAATCCCACAAGTGTAACTTTCTCACCTTTTGCAAGTGATTCAGTAACAGCTGAAACGAAAGCATCAATCGCTTCGTTAGACTTTGATTTTGATAGACCAGTTTGTTTAGCTATCGAGTTTACTAAATCCGTCTTATTCATTTGTCATTAAATTGTTTTTTATTACGGAGTCTCTTTATTTCCCGTATGATCCTTATAGTATCAGGCAGGGCTTAAGTTTTAAAAAGTTTAGTAAAATCGTAAAATATTTAAATTATTTTTTCTACATAGGTACAGACTTCTCCCGCGTCAAATCCTTTTTCAATCAATAGTGGTAAGCTTTCATCTTTACACCAAGCGTAGACTAAGTGACCTTTATAGTTTTCGTTTACATAGTTCCATCTAGTGTCCCATAAAGTTCTATAGATTCCTTTTCTTCTATGATTTGGACATACCCAAGCATCTAAGAATTTAATCTTATTATCATTTTCTATTTTCATATAAATATGTCCAACAACTTCTTCGCCAATAGTTGCTATCCAAGTTTCAATTTCTTGGGCATTTGGCTTTAAATGTACTATTCTCTCGATCACTTGATATTACTATGTTTTAGAGTATATATTTTTATTTTGATTAAAAAAATATGGATTATTCATAATTGTTTATTATTTTTGTGTTATGAATTTGCCGAATTCTATACCTCATTCTATTGAATGTCCTTCTTGTAGTAATAGTTTTGCTAAACTAAAATGGCAAAAAGATACATCAGGTTATGACTATTTAGTTTATTGTTGTTCTTTTTGTAAAGAAGGTTGGACAACAAATGAGTCGGATGAATTTTCAATAAATTACAGAAATATTAAAAAAAGAAGTTCACTAAGAAAAATTAAAATAGATAAACTAAATGGCATGTAAGAAACCTTGTAAAGAGTGTCCTTGGAATAATAAAAATGAACATAGTCTAAAATTTAGAACTTATGTTGAAAAAATGCGCAGTTTAGGTAAAATTGAAAATCATAAATGTCATATGGTATCATCTGATGTCTGGGGATATCAATCTGAGATAAATAATAAGAATGTTTGCGTTGGTTCGATAAACTTTAATACTAAAAATAAATAAAAAACTATATGAAAGAAATTAGAAATTCTCTTAATGAAGTAGCCTTTACAAATATATGTAAGCACGGCTTTATAAAACATCAAAGCTCTTTGTCAGGATCTTATGATGTCAAATTTAATAAAAATGATATTATTGAACTTTGTAGTGGTTCTATTGTAGAGAAAGAAACAGACGATGCTATCTTGAAGTTTGCTCTTCAAGATTTAGGTTTAGATATAATCAGAGAGGTTGTTAGACGTTCACCTATTTATTCAGACTTAGCACAAAATATCTAATGGAAACAGCATTATTATTTTTATCATTATCAACCTTTCTTGGTCTAATTTTTATTGGTGTGTTATTTAATAAGAACATCAAACTACAGAAAGAGATTTCTGAAATGAAATTAGCTGTAGAAAAAGCAAATCAAGAACAAGAAGAACTTGTTTCTATTGATATTGGTGACAAGGCAATAATTCCAAACTATGGTTTAACTTATAAGGATACTGATAGTTTCAATGTTACTTATGAAGTAGAAATTTTAGAGGTTTCTGAAGATAAAGTTAAAGTGAAGTCTATTGACTATACTACTACTGATAAAATAGCAAGAGATCCTCAACTTAAACCATCAATTCTGGCATTTATAGATGGTAAGTGGATAGAAAAAAGAACTATTGAATTAATTGTTGATGAGCAGATGCGTAGAGATAGAAAACTTAAACAAATTTTATCATAATGGTTGTAGTAGAAAAATTAATCTCAGAACAAAATCAATATGATTTGTTTTACAATATTTTACTTTCAATAAAAAGTAAAAATCCAAGTGTTAATATCACTGAAGATAAATCAAAGGGTCGTTGTAAGTTAGAATCTGGTAGCATTTCAGTAGGTAGATACGAAGATAGCAAAACAGATATTTCTTCATTTTCAATAATTATTGATAGAGAAGAAGTATCAAGAGTCTTTTCAAGAAATACCTATAAGTATACTATTAGAATTGATGGTAGTACTCGTGGTTATTCATCCTTTAATAGAATGAATTTTGAGTCTGAATCAATATCGGATAGATGTAAAAAAATTGTTGGTGATATTTTTGACTATCTTTTTAATATTGAAGAGCAAAGAAAAATTGAACAAACAAATAATACCATTAAAAATATAATTAGCGATATCTCAACCACGGTTGATAAAGCTTATAAACGTGATAATAAAATTGACGAGGTTTTAAATAACTAAATGACAAGATTAGAAATAGCGAAAGAAAAAGCCAAGGGCTTAATAAACGCAGAAAAATTTGAACAGATTGATAAATATATCAATTCTATCCCAGTACCAAGAACTAAGAAAGCAGACCTTTGGGAGAACTTTCTGAAAGGTGAAATGATACTAAATACTTGGGTAGAGCCTACGGCTATATCGGATGAAGAGCTGTTAAAAATTGACAATGATATAAAAGAAAGAGGCAAAGATGCTATCTTAGAGATTATAGACAATCAAAGAATGTTGCCTAAGAATCTCAAAGATCACCTTCGTAGAAAGTATACTAAAGAGCTTTCTGAAGTAAAAGAAATTATACACAAAAGAAAATACTCTATAAACTAAATAATAAACAACTAATATAACTAATATGAATTACGAAAAAGATTTTAAAAAGTATGCACTTAGTGAAGGTATATCTTCATTGAACTTACATTACTACCAACAACAAATTGAAGGTAGTATGACACCATATATTCTTGAAGAAAGAGAAATGCGTGTCACTCAAATGGATATCTTCTCTCGTTTAATGAGAGATAGAATTCTTTGGGTTGCTGGAGTTGTTAATGATAATATGTCGACTGTTGTTCAAGCTCAGTTGATGTATTTAGACTCAGTTGAACAAAGAGACATCACAATGCATATTGACTCTCCTGGTGGGTCAGTTAAGTCTGGTTTATCTATGGTAGACGTAATGAGATACATCAAATCTGATGTAGCTACTATCAACACTGGTATGGCAGCATCAATGGGTTCTATCTTATTATCATCAGGTACAAAAGGAAAACGTTCTTCATTGAACTTTTCTAAAGTAATGATTCATCAAGTTAGTTCTGGTGCTCAAGGACACGTTCAAGATAATCGTATATCTCAAATGGAGTCTGAAAAGTATAACTACATCTTATTTAAGATGTTGGCTGAGAACTCTGGTAAATCATTCGATGAAGTATTAGAGAGTGCTCGTAGAGACAAGTGGTTGAATTCACAAGAAGCATTAGACTTTGGGTTTATTGATGAAATTATCATCAGTGATAAATCATCTTCAATCACTACTCTAATGGATGGTTTCGATGAATACTATCAAAGAGAGATACTACAAGTTCCAACAACTGGTAGTGCTACTAAAAGGTCTACTAAGAAGTAATTCATTTTTAGAGTCAAAAAACCCATCATAACTGATGGGTTTTTTTGTTTATTGAAATTAATTGATTATATTTGCTGTTCATAATCTTGAATAATGAAATTAAATTACGAACTAATTAAAAAGAATTTAGAGACTTATAAAGAAGCAAAAGAGTCTTTTCCTATTTTATCTGAATATGAGCAAGGACAAGTTAGTTATAGTATAATGTCTAAGTTAGGACTTGGTGAATTTGCCAACTTTTCAACATTTGTTAATTCTAGTTTCAAAATGGGATTCAACCCTATTATGAAAGGCGTTAACTGGCGAAGATTAAAGCCTATGCTTGTAGAAGGTACTAGTAATCCAAGATTTAAAAAATTCTTATCTAATAGAACTCAAAGACAATTTAATGAGATATTAAATGATGGACCCACTTTTGATAGATTCATTAATGGTAGGTGGATATCTAAACCAGGCATTTCTCGGCGTGGTCGCAAAACACATGGTAGAAGAAGTCATGAACATATAGAGTCCTTTAGAAGTCATATTGTTCCTATTCTAAACTACATTATTGAAAATAATATTGAAGTTTATTCAGACTCAAAAGACCATAAAGAGTATTATGATTATTTTAAGAATCAGCCTGCTATTCAATCATTTATTTGTTGGTATTTATATAAAGAGTTAGATTTTTCAAATGTTCCTAAACGAGAAATTGACTTAACTCGCAAATTGTTAGATAGTTTAGTTCAAATTGTTGATGAAAGTAAGATTGACTTTAGAAAGTTAAATTCTGATTATATAATTAACACTATTTCTGAAAAGATAGTAAAATCAATGAGAGTTGTAGAAGGAACAAGATTGAAATGTTTGAATGATTATAATGATAACTACGGAAACAAATGTCTCACTAAAGACGAATACTATGAAGTTCGTGCTTCAAGTATGCAAGATGGATATGTAACTATTTTAATTTATGGAGATAACAAACGTAGTAATTGGTATAAGTATTCATATTTTGAAGACATTCAATCACATCGTGATGATCTTCTAAGTAGTTTGTTTGGATCATGAAATTAACATTAAAAGTAAGCTCAACAGGAGAATATTATCAAGTCATTGAAGAACTTGTTTGTCCTTTCAATGAGAAGAAAGATTTCATCATCTTAAAAGGTGGTGAGATTACTTACTGGCAAAATGTTAATAACTACTATCGTGATATGAAATTGAATGTTGAAATGATGAAATCACACATCATTGATACTGAAATATTAAAGTGGAGAAGTGAAGAAAGAAAGCAAAAGGCTTTGAAGTTTTTAAGAGAGACTTTAGCTAAGATGGTTGCTTACGAAAGAGAAATTAAAATTAATGAAGTTTTAGATAAAACACCAAAAGATATATTATGCTTAGCATGTTAAAAAATAAATTGTATAGATTTAATCGTTGGCTTGATAGAAATGAGTTATTCAAGTTTGGCTTTATGATTTCTTACATTGCAGTTGCTATGTTAAATTTGACTACAGGTAGCTTGACAGCATTTGTCTTGATGATGTTAATAGTATGTGCCTTTGCTGTTTATAGAATGTTTATAATGGATAACAGAGTTACTTTTGATAGAAGTCATTATGATGTTCCTGAGGTTGGTGAGATTGTAATTGTCAAGAAAGACTTTTACTATGATGGCTCATTTAGAAGGTTTATCAATCAATCTAATCCAAGTCAGAAACCAAGTTGGTGGAGAGTTACTAAAGGAACAGAGTTAGTTATTCTAAATGTAGAAGAAACAAGCGGTGATTGGAAGATAAGATTTATAGAGCCAACTATCAATTCACAAACAAGAGGTGACTTACATTTATACTATCTTGATACAAAAGATTATTGGGACACTAAGGCAAACATTAGAAGTAAAATTTTAAGTAAAATAGGCATATGAGTTTTTTTAGAAAACATCCTGAAATCAAAGGCTATGTTTTGATTATGGATTACCCAGGCAATAGAAAACCATTGGGTACATTTGAACCATATACATCTGGTGAGTTTAGTAAATATCCTCAGATTTGGAAACCAGTTTACTATGAAGATGTGATAAGAGATAAAAAGCTAAAAAAATTAGGGATATGAAACCAAGTTTTTTAAGAATATTTCAAGAAGTAAACACCGAGGATGGTAGAGGTATACTCGTTAGTATATCAACACCACATAACGGTCTTTATGTTGAATTTGATAGAGCTAAAGCAACCGTTTGGTATGGAATGGATAAGGCGGTTTATAACGGTGCTAGATGGGTTTCTAAAGAATATTCTCTTAGTGATTTAGAAGAATGGAATAAGGATTTGAAATTGGATAATACTTTAGAAGATTTAGGTATATGAAATTAAATTAAAAGAAATCGGAATATGAGTACAAGTGGATTAAAAGGATATATTAAGAATGGTGAGTATGCTGCTCACTATCAAAGTCATGATGCTTATCCATCAGGCCTTGGATTGGAATTCTATAAAGATTGTAAGAGTGGATTCATAGATACTATCTATGATGATAGAATTCAGTTTATTAAAAACTCTTTATTTTGCGAGTGGGCTTATTTCTACGATCCAGAGAATAAAATCTTTGAGATATGGAAAGGATTTCAAAAGTTTCCAGATGGTAACAATCCATTTGGATTCAAACCAGATGAAGATGGTTATTATCCTTGTAGAAGAATATTCAGAGGTGATATTAATTCAATTGATGAGAGTGTGTTCACTAACAAAGAAACCATTGAAAATATACTTAAATCGATTGAAAGAGACAACTCAATAAGATCAATATTAGAATAATGATACCGACATTAGAAGCAATAATTAAAGCATCTGGAATACACCCAAGTCGTGTGTTTAATGTTTATATTTTCGGTTCTGTAGTTTACGGTACAAACAACTCTGACTCTGATTGGGATATTATTATGGTTGCTAATAACTCTGTTGAAGCAATTGAAATTAAGAATGGTTTATTTAATATTCACGTTTATACTCCAGACAAGTTTAAGGCTGATTTAGAATGGCATCGTATAAACAATTTAGAGTGTATTTACGCGCCTGATTGGGCTAAGTTGAAAGAGAGTATCAAATATGATTTTAAATTGAACCTGGCGAAGCTGAGACACGCTACCTCACATATTAGTTCTAATAGCTGGGTAAAGTGTAAGAAAAAGTTAGAACAAGATGATTATTACATTGGAGTTAAATCTTTATTTCACTCTTTAAGAATTCCTATGTTTGCTACCCAAATAGCAACCTCTGGTAGAATTACTGACTTTTACTGTGCCAACTTTATCTGGAATAAAATTAAAAGTAAAAGATGGACTTGGGAAGAATTAGATAATGAGTTCAGAGACTTGAGAAACAATATCTTAACAGAATTTAGAAAAGTAGCAGAGAAATGAAAAAGTACAATGTATCTGGTGGTGTTGATTTGACTTATCAAAGCTCTTTAGTATTTAAATTTTTTAGAAATTTTGAACGTAAGTCAAAAAGAAAAAATAAAATTAAAAGAATATGGAACCTATAAATATGGATTTCACTTCTCTGTACGCAAATGTACAAAAGGCATATAATATAAGATCATCTCATTTAAGAGCCTTCCATAGAAAAATTAAAATCAAAAAAATATTTAATCTATAATGTATTGTATTTGTTGTAAGAAGAATAATGTAAAGGTCTCACTACCGGTAAGAGAAGAAGAGAGTCAAATTTCTACTGAAGAAGATATTCTATGGAAAGTTGGTAGAAGACCTGATGGTAGTTTAGTCAATGTAAACAATGAAATGATTGATAATGGTATTATTCATATCATTGATGCTGGATATGGGTCAAAACATGATGGTGATCAGTTTGTTATTGCTATTTGTGATGATTGTATTAAAGAGAACTTACAAGACGCAACTTTACTCTATTATGGAAATTATATGTTCGCGACCGAAGGATTTGTAGAGCAAGAAAGAGAGAAATCAAAGCAAAAATATCGTAGAAGAAAGAACTTAGATGATATCGTCTAAACCAGGTGTGTAATCATCTAACATTTCTTTGTAGTCTCTAATGATAGCATCAAAGATAAAGTCTAACATATCTTCTGAGCAGTCATAACAACCATTCATTATACTCATCATTTTTATGTGATTTAATTGAAGAACCTCCTCATACTTTGTCTCAGGTGAGTATATCTGAAACCACTTGAAATGTATTTCCACCATTTCGTATAGTTTTTCTAATTGTTTATCTGTAAGTTCTTTACTCATATGAGGTATAATTTTCTGATACCCTTTGTGTTGAATAAGTAGTCAACACTAATATCATATATATTATCCTTTTTATGTATAGAAATGTTATTTAACACTACAGCAGTACAATCTCTTGAGTTACCTTTCCAGATTACATCTTTTTCTAAATCTTCAGTGGTAAATATCATAATATCATCTATTCTACCTTTAAGTTTAATTATTGACGCTTTATCATCATTTAACTCTTGAAATGATTTATGCCTTTTTAGATGACTTAAAACTTTTTTAGATGTTATTATCCAGTTTACACCTGTTAACTCATCTAGTATTTTTTGCACATTACCTTTTATGAAAGGTCTAAGAATTGGTGATGGATAAAATTCGGCTTCATCAAGACAATGGTTATTCTCAAATGACTTAATAAATTCTCTATCTAAGAATATAGAAATAGAGTAAATCAAGCCGTAGTCAGTTAGTTTATTAAGTTTTATTGATCCACTTTTAAGTTCATAATTAACAACTTCTGTTGTTGTTTGAACTTTGTCATTTACTTTTTTAACGTTTTTATACTCTATTTTAGCGGGATTTGACTCTACAAATAAAACATCACTTAGTATTTCGTTTGTAGAAATAATACTTTTTGACAAGATGTCGTCAATAAAATCAAGATTTTCCATAAGTATTTTATGGATTAATACTTAATTGTTGACTTCTTTCTTTGAATTTTTCAGATATCTTAGTAAATAATTCTTTTGGATATTTACCTTCATTTGCCATATATTCAGCAGTTAAGCCTCTTAGATAAGCAGTGTCTTTATCATTAATCTTGTTGCAAGACTCTTGAACCATATTCATTAACATCTCTTCATCTTGTGAATAATTATTGTAAAGAGATTGTAATTTATTTCTATGTGATATTAATTTATCTTTTACTTCTGATTCAGATATTCTTTGGTCAATCTCATCAATTTTTGAATCAATTGTTTCCCAATCTGTAACATATGATTTAAGAGATTCTAAAATCTTCTTTTCTTCTTTAGATGATTTGTCTTTTAACAAGTTCATTAAAGCCTCTAAAAACATTTCTTTTCCAGCAATCTTTATATTACCTGCTCTTAAGTATCTATCAATTGGTCCATAAGTTCTCACAGAAAGTAATTGGTCTAATAGGTTTAATACTTTACCTTTGAATAAATCTTCTTCATTTATTTTAACCTCTACTTGTTTAGGTTCTTCTGAAACCTTAGTATTTGATATCTTGCTGAACTTTTTCATCTGTAAATATAAATTTATACTATATATATTAAAACAACAATTTGCTTTTCTGATACAATCAATATGAAAAAAAGAACTAAAATAATACTACTTACAATTTTTATTTGCATAATTTGCAACAGAGTTGAAAATGAAGACATTAAAATAAACTTTGATAAAAAAATTGTACTCAAGTCAAATATTATTGATGTTAAGTCGGCCTCAAGAGTTATCAAGCCTGTTTTAAAAGTAGTTAGTACTTCTTATGAGTCAATACATAGTGCTACTTGGTATAATTCTCATGGTCACAACACCGCATCTGGTCAGTTATTTCACAAAGATTCATTGACAGCGGCTTATAATAATGTAAAGTTTGGAACTTACTTAAAAGTCACAAATATTGAAAATGATAAATATGTTGTTGTTAAAGTAACTGATAGAATGGGAAATAAATCATCAAATAAAATAGATTTGAGTTTATGTGCTTTTGATTCAATTGCGAAACCATCCAGTGGTCGATTAAGAGTTAAAATTGAAGAAATAAAAAAGCCACTCAATTGAGTGGCTTTTTGTTATAAAATATTTTTTAGATTTTACCTTTGTACTCTTGAACATCATTTCTAATTTCTTGAGACACCTTTTTTAATTCTTGCATGGCTCTTCTGATACGAGTTCCTGCTGTTTTGTTTCCTTTAACAAAAAACTTTTCAAAGTCTTCTTTCAAGTTAAAATTCTTACCTTCTATTTCAAAATCTTCAGTAAGTAACTTAACTAATTTGTCATATTTGTCTAAGTATTCCATAAATTTTATTATTTTTTTATGGTTTATATATTAAAAATAACACTTTCTTTGGATTTTATATCAATCTTTCTATCGAAATAAAGTTATTATTGTAGCTAGCACCAATCATCAAAGTAACTCGATAGACTCTACTATTAGTTTTATCGTTTATTGTGTATGTCGAGCCATCGCCCTCTGTGCCAAAGCTCCATCCAAAAGCCGAACTAGAAGCTGTTGTTGTGTAAGTAACATTATTTGCGGAAGCACCACTACCACCGGCTGTATATCCATAAAAACCACTGATGTTTGCTACAAATGTAGTTGATTGTGCACCAACACTTAATCCACGATTTCCACCTGTTGTGACGGTAACTTTAAGATTATCTAAAGTTAAAAAAGTTCCTGCATTTACATAACCAGAATTAAATCCAATAATACCTGATGGACTTGTTCCAGATGTTCCGCTCGATCCAGATGTTCCGCTCGATCCGTTAGTACCAGTTGCACCAATCTGAGTATACATAACTTGTTGAGCCGTTAGTATTATTGATGGAATGGATGGTCTATCGGGATTTGATTGTGTACCAGTTGATTCAATAGATATGTTTGTATCTGGTGAAGACCAGTAAAGTTCTATATAATCATTAGCATTCAATGATGTGAGAAAATTCCAAGATGCGATAGATGTTGCTTGACCAGCCGCATAGAATTCTGTGTTTGATGCTGTTATTGCTTGTCCGTTTTTAACGAACCAGATGTCTACTGCTCCAGAATTAGAGGTGGATTTAGCAAATACCGTTGAAAATTGTATGTTGTAAGTTCCAGGATAGTCAAACTTCATTTTACTACCATCGACTATTGAAACACCGTTTGATTCATAAGTTGAGTTGATAGTCATAGCTTTAGCAAAGCTTGCTGTTGGATTCAACTGATTTGTATTATCATAGAAAGAACCATAGTAACCTAAAGCACCACCAGCACCTGTTGGACCAGCAGGTCCAGTTGCACCGCCACCGCCAACAATTGTAGTTTGATAAAATACGTCACCTGAATCATTAACGACCATGTACTTAGACGCGCCTGATGTTAATCCTATATTTGTTAAGTGTAAACTTGAAGCCCAAGTATTACCACTACCATTTACATAAAAAGTATTTGAAGCTGAACCATTCTGAACTTGTAATACATTATCAGAATCAGAAGCCGAACCTCTTTTAATTGTAAGAGCATTAAGTGTTGAATTTGTTATTATTTCTGGGTCACTTGAGTTATTATAAGCTTGTTGTAAAGTTGTAGTTGAGACGCCACCTGCAGCACCAATTAACTCACCAAATTTTGATACAAAGAAAAATCTAGCAAATGATGTGTCTGATAGATTTGTTGTATTAGAAACTACAGATAATACACCTATAAGTATGGCGTTGTTACTAAAGTTTGAAAAAGTATTAAATTGTTCAGTTTGAATATTAGATATAGCTGTTGCTAAGTCAGAGTAAACTTGTTGACCGTATTGGACTCTAATAGCTCCATTCTGAACTAAGTAGATTCTTTGGTTTGTTGCTTGTTTAGAGGCTCCTGTTATTGTTGTTAAAACACCAACATTGTCCCATCGAGTTGGATCAATTAAAGTAGTGTTCGAAGCAGATCCACCTAGTTGTGTTCTATATTGAAATGTTGCTGGAGACTGACCACTTATAGAAATGCTGCTTGGATTCAATTGATTTGTAATTGAACCAATTCCTAATCCCCATAATGTACCGGCTGATGTATTAAAATTTAAATTTGTTCCGTTAGCTGATGGATAAACTCCTTGATTAATCAATTTAATTGGAGTAAACATATCTCTTACTTGTGATAAAGGCGAGTATTCTATGTCAGGTTCATTAAATACGTTAATAATTGTTAATCTGTCAGCGTGTCCAAGTTTACCTAAGTAAATATTTTCTCTTCTTTGTTGAGGTGTTGGGAATGTATTTTGTTGAATTAATTGAGAACTTGAATTTAATAGTAAATAAGTTACAGTAGATGTGGTTAAGTAAGATGCTGTAATACCAGTTTCTCCTAAATACTCTACTATTTGAACTTCTGGTGAAGTTGAAAAAGTACCTGTATTGTAAACTATCCAACCTTTAGCTGGAGCAACATTAAACTTTGTAGTAGAGTATAATGAAATACCTGGACTTTGAAAATCAAATATACCAGTTGATATAGCATTTCCTTCTACTATATTTCTTTGTATATTTGTTAAAGATAGATTTTTATCTTCATTATTAATATTTACATATAATCTACCATTTACAGAATTATCAATTATATAACCAATTTCATTTGTTCTAGAACTATAATATAAAGCTGAGGTTGATGATACATAAGAACCAGGTGTAGTGTCTGATAAATATAATGTATTTCCAATGCTATATGATGTTAAATCTATGTTAGTAAGTAGACCATTGTTTAATACTAATCCAATACTATTGTCTGGTATATTATCTGCTGCTAAACCAACAACATTACTATTATTGGTTGCTATTGCTAATGTTACATTAGGGTAACCAGCAGTTCCGCTTATTATAGAGACAACGCTTCCTCTTGTGATAAGAGAACCACTCGCGTTGTAAACTCTTGTATATAATTGTTGTCCAGTTCTTACTATTACATCTTGATTATAATCTGGATAATAAGATAAAGATTTTTCTACATCATCGAACCAAGTTCTTCCTGTATAAGATGATGGGGTTGAACCTAAAAAATCTATGAATTTTACATCTGAAACAGAGCCACCATGAATAGAAAGTGATGAACCATCATAAGTTAGACCTTGGTTAGCCAATGCTGAATTTGTTGAAGAACCAGTAGAGGTTAGTATTCTATAATCAGCTGGGTTGATGATTGAGTTAAAACCGGTTCCACTTGTACCAGATGATCCAGCAGAACCTGAAGTTCCTGAAGAGCCATTAGAACCTGAAGTTCCTGAAGAGCCACTTGAACCTGAATTTCCTGAAGAGCCTGAAGTTCCTGAAGACCCGTTTGAGCCACTTGTTCCTGAGGTTCCTGTTAAACCTGAAGTTCCTGAGGTGCCATTCGTTCCTGAACTACCAGAGGTTCCGTTTAATCCTGAAGTTCCACTTGACCCAGCTGGACCAACAGATGCAGTTCCTGGTCCTAAATCCAATAGATTTCCAAAACCATCATAATACAAATCTGGAGTACCGTGAATAACTTGAACCAGCCTACCATATGTGGCTGATGCAGTATTTCCGGTCAAGTTGTAGCTCATTTCATATATATAAAGTTTTTATAAGTCAAACGACTTTAAAATAATATATATTATATGTCATTAAAGTACTCAAAGTTGTTAAATAGTTATGTAGATTGGACTGATGAAGAGATTGCCGCTGGGAAAAAATATTTAAAGTGGGAAGAAATTAATCTGAATTGGGAGTCTATTGATATGGTTTGGGAAGATATTTCAATTCTTTTAGAAGTAGAACAAGTAATAAAAAGAGGTGGTGGTTATGGATATAAAGAATATGTTGATGGAAACCCTTGGAAACAACTTAAGCAAGAACTCGGTGAAGAAAAGACAAAAAAAGTTATAAAGCTTTATTGTAAGGTAAATGGAGTTGAACACCTTGAATATGGTTATATAAACGAAGATATCAAAGTAACTGCTTATGACTTTGAATTATTTGTTAAAGATTCAGTTGCTAAAAATATCAGTGTGAAAATTAACAAATAAAATTTTAATATATAAAGAGTAAAATTAATTTTAACAAATGGAAGAAGTTTTTAGCTTTGATGATTTTTTGAATAAAAATGGTGGTAAAAAGCCATTAACCAATTCTCTTAAAGAAGAGTTCTTCAAAGAGTCCGGTCTTATTAAAGAGTCTCAACAGGATTTAGATTCAGAAAAAGAACAAGAAGTTCTTAAATCTCTTGAACAAGAAAGAGTAGAAGAGACAGAGGATAACTATCAAGTCGAAGAGGATGAAACTTACGAAGTAGAAAACGAAAGTGCTTTTGTTAATAATGTAGAAGATAATGACGAATACTATAAATTATATCAAGATAAGAATGAAGAATTTTCTTGTGATATAATGATTGAAGGTTCTTCACCTGATGAGACATATGCAAGAATTATAATAGAGTCAGAAAACTGGTCTTTAGTTTTTCCAGGTGAGATAAAAGGCGGTAAGTGTATAGTTCCAATTAAGAAACTTAATATCCTAAAAGAAGGAGAGATTGGAAATATTAAACTTGAAGTAGTTGCTGAAGGCAATTTATTTATTCCTTGGGAAAATCAGTATAAGGTAAAAGTTTCTAAAAAAGTTCTCGTTAATGTTAACGAAAGTAAAAAGCCTGTAAAGAAACCACTAATGCCTGGTAAAATTGGTGTCAAAGTTAATGTAAAATAAAAAAAACCACTCAATGAGTGGTTTTTTCTTTAATACTTGTTATATTATTGAATATTAAAATGCTTTCTTAGAATCTCGAAAGCTAAATCTCTTTGTTTGTTTATGTACCTTGTAGAACCAGATGTTTTGATAACACCTAAGTTATTCATAACCTTTAAGAAGTCAGTTATATCTTTAGGCATAACAATTATATCATTTACCTTACACATATCGGCTATGCCTTTATTTGCTGGCAGTTTCTGATTCATCTTAGCATCTTCTTGATAAACTATGTGTAACATTTGGTCATAAAGCATCCATTTTTGATAGTTAGGATCTTTTTCTAATCTGTCTCTAAATTCTCTATATGAACGGAATTTGTAGTATTCATTAAAGTAAACACCCGCTAAGATAACTAACTCAATTAAAGTTGATATTAGTACGAATGCTAATGAATTCGAACTATTATCTTTTTTCTTGTTATCAGCTTCAGCACTTACAATTGTTTCGTGTTCTTTAATTTTGTTAGCAAGTTCAGTTTTTAAATTAGACTCGTCTGTTTCTAATTTAGTTATTTCTGCTCTTAGTAAAATCTTTTCGTCTTTTAAGTCTTTAATACGATTTCTTTGAGAACGAGTAGGTGGTTGAATTGCTTCTAATTCTGTCTGTTCTTTGTCTTTTAAATCTATTTTGTCTTTGTTTGATTTAATTTCAGACTCTACTTCACTAAATTTGATATTATAAACCTTTGTTAGACTATCTGAATAGACATTCACGGTTTCTTTTTTAGCCTCATCAATTACAGCTTCTTTTGATGAGAATTCTTGAGCACCATGTATTGATGCATAAAAGGAAGTTGATATAATGGCAATGCTTAATACAAAAAGAGGTAAAACATCTTTAGTAAAAGATTTAACCTTTAGGTATTGAATACTAAATTTATCAAAAATATCTCTTTTTAAGAGTTCTAAACCACTTAATAGCACAATTGATGATATTAGCACAACAGCTGGATTATTCTCAATAACACCACCTAATACTTTAGATAGTGCAAAATAAGCTAAGAAAATTGAAGCAAAATGTCCAAAAATAGAAAGAAGAAACATAACCACGTTGATATTTTTATATCCTTGGTTGAAGTTCTGTCCATTAATTTTCTGCTCTAATTTTTTAAATTCATTAATTTTCATTTTCGTTTGTAATAATTTTTCCAGTAAATCTTTCTTTCAAAGTAAGATCTCTATTTTTCAGACTATCAATAATGTTTTGCTTAGAAGCTATTTGATTTTGATATTTGATTGCATCAATTTTAGATTGTTCAACAGATTCTTTTAATTTTTTAATCTCTGATTCAAATTGAATAATTTTCTGGTCTGACTGACCATGTAGTAATCTATAAAAATACCTCCATTTAATTAAAAGATACTTTAATTCACTTGGTGAATAATCATCTTCAAAGTCAGAAGTCATCAAAAAATCTAATATTTCATCATCTTTTAGTTCTGATATCATACTATATATATTAATTTTTATAAGCCAAAGTCCCTTTGGTCTCTTGGCTTCTTGTTATTCCTTATTATATCTAAAACTCTTGATTTGTTTTTGAATGATTTTTTATAACCAAGATGTTCAGCAAGTTCATTAGATTCATCAACAGATAGATAATCAAACTCTACTACTCTTAGTAGGTTATTTGATTCTAAAAGCGAGTGGTCTATTTCATCTTCATTATCAACATTGAATATGGCAATTACGTTTACTTCAATTGAGTCAGAAAGAAAACCATCAGTCATTTGTAAAAGATTATTAACAAATGTATTTGATTTAGTAAAATATTCATGAAAAAGCATTTCACAATCATCTATAATAATGATAGGTCTTGTGAATCTTTTAATAAACTTTCTAAACTCAGGATTATTGATAGTGTGCTCTATCATATTATTTGGAATGAAGATAACTATTCTGTCTAGTTTAGAAGCAAGATAGTTGATAACTGAGGTTTTACCAGTTCCTCTTTCACCATATAAGATACTCAACCCTTTCGTTGATTTTTTAATATCTTTAACTAGTTTGTTTAACTCTTTAGCAGTAGATTTAGTATAGTGCATATCAAAGTCATCTATATTAAAGTCAGATGAGTCTATAGGCTCTAGTTCTAAACCAGATGTACTTAGTGATATAGTGTTTATAATATTATGTTCGTCTTCTTGATAGTTAACTATACAAGAGTTCATCTTTTCGACTAATTCTTGAACTAACGTAAAATCATCTTCGGATTTATAGTAAAAGGTAACTTCACTGATAATTGAATTTTCATGTTTTCTATCAATAATTATATAAGAACAATAAACTGACTCGTTTATCGTAACAAACATTTTATCATTAATGATAAACTCCTCATCAGAAGGTATTACCTCTGTAAAAAAGTTTCTTTCTTGTACATACTCAGAGAATAGTTCAGAAAACAATTTAGATGAATATGTGTTGTGTATAACTATTTTATTTGGTCGAGATTCAAATTGTTCCCAAGTAAATAAAAAGTCGTTTAACTCAGCATCGTCTTTATTGACGTTTAGATTGAGAGTTGGTGCTAAATATTTAGATTTATTTTTCAAAATTAAAAAAATGGTTTTATTTTTTTATATATAAAGTCATTAAAAGTTTAACTATGAAAACAGATATTGACTCTATTCTTTTGGCAAATTGGTATTTAACCATGTGTAGGTTACAAAGTAAGACTCATACTTGTTCAAAGACTGAACTAGCAAGAAAATACCTTGTCGCTAAAATAAATAAGGCCTTGTTTGAAAGAACTAAATCAGCTCAATCAGACAAAGCCTTATTTGATTTTAAATATATTAGATAGAAGGTCCTTCTATAGTAGGATCAATAGATGGTACATCAATTGTTGGATTAACAATTTGATTGTTTTCAAACATTCCTTTTTCTTGTTCTTGCTTAATTAAATTCATAATGAATTCTCTTTGCATTTTTTCAACTTTTGCCTTTTGTTGCTTTAATTTAGCATTTCTTGCCTGAACTTTTTTACGATGTTCTTTTGCTGCTTTTCCCATATTCTTTATGTTTAAATTGTTTTTAATTATACATTGACTAAGCTAAAATGTTTAATTAAAATTGAAAATCATAACCAATATCTTCATGTTTTTTTATGTATTCCTGCATTTGCTCGTAATTTAATCCTTTAACTACGGTACCGTCATCAAGAGTTATGTCATAAACAAAACCGGCATCTGCTGGTAGGTCATTTTCTTTAACACCACTTGGTATTGAAGCAGTAAGACCACTATCTTTGGCTAAGTCATCGGCTATTTTTATTAAATCGTATACATCAGGATCAGCAGACTTACTACATAGTTTTATATGTGGTGCCGGAATTAGAGGCTCGATTCCAAGCACTGACCATATAAAATCTATAATACCATTTATTACTTTTTCTATAAGACAAAGTGTAGGCATTACTAACTTTATAGGTCTACCACACATTTCTCTATGTTGTCTAGCCGTATAAGTTGGTAGTTTCGGTAAGAATGGCATACTTAGAATTTGGTCCCAATCAACTAATTCATAATCATCTGGAATTAAATATCTACCCTTAGGTGCAGCATCTTTATAGTACTTAAGCTCAGGTAGATTAACACCTTGTGGTATTTCTGGCACAGCAGCAGGTGGCTTTAATACATTTGGTACGTTAGCCAAAGCACACCATTCTAATATCTTTCTGGGTTCAAATTTTACACCGGCTAATTCTAAAATACCAAGTGGTGTAAAAAACTTCATAAGCCAACTAAATGAAAGAAGTTCAACAATTTTTGCTGGTAAAGTCAAAGGATTAGTAAGACTTTTGAAGAATTTCATCAACCATTCAATTATACCACCTATGATTTTTATTGGTAATGTTACAAACCCAAGCAACATCTTTAGTAATGGTTGACTAGTGTCATTTATTCCTCTTAATTTATTTTTCAAGTTCTTAAGCATATCTTTAAGAGCTTTGTTATTAGGGTCTTTTTTAAGAGCGTCTTCTACTTCTTCAATTGACTTCTGAGCATCTTTTACATCAAGAGCCTCATCTGGAGTTTCTACTACTTGTTGTGCAGACTTTATAACATTCTCAGTATCTTGATTAATGTAAATGTAGTTGTAATCTATGCCGTTTATAAAAGTTCCTGTTGAGTACTTTATATCAATTACTTCAAAATTATTAGGATTGTTATAGTCAATAGGTTTTTTTGGTACATTATAGATAGGCTCATCTTTAATTGACTTTAAATCTGAAACGTTTAGTCCTGATGCTAATCCGTCACTGCCTGGTCCTTTGAAGTCTTTCAAACTTTTATTCAAAAATGATTGCATATTTTTGACCTTTGATGTTTTTAAGTTTTCTTTAAAAATTAAATTAATTGGCGAACTTGGTATATTAGCAAAGTTCAACTCCATTCCAAAAGGTAATTGTAAGCCAAATATCTGAAAAGGTAAAAGTGCAAGACCATCTAAAAGAAACTTAAAATCACCTTTACTATTAACAAAGACGTGATTTGAAAGAGGTGAACCACTAAATATACCCTTCATAGTTCTTTCTCTTTCAGATGGCTTTGCTGTTTTGAGTTTTTCTTTTTCTTGTTGAGCGGCTTCGAATGTTTCAAATGACTCTTTAGAGAATATTGAAAATCCTTGTCCCATTTTTTCTTTTATAATCTCTGTAACAAAACTTGCTGGATTCTTGAATAAAGATATTATCTTTGCCATTAGAGGTATTAATTTTACAGCAATGTCTACTGCAAGTGATAAGAATACTTTAATTGCACCTAAAGCGTGTGGTAGCTTATAATAACCATCTCCTGATGCTTGACCGGATGAGGCGCCTGTGCCTGATGAGACTCCATCAGTTTGTTTATTTTTATCAGTTAATATACCCTCAATAATAAAATAAGACTCTGTATCTAAGTCAGTTAGCATGTATCTTTTTATTACCTCTATTTCTTGAGGACTATCTGTGCTTCCGTGACCATACTTTCCTTTAGAGTATAATTCATTAGTTGCCAAGACTTGATTAGCAACTCTACTTGGATCAATTACTTTACCATATGGAAATCCCTCACCAGTTACCTGAATATTATATTGAAGTATATTTACTTCTTGTCTCGATACTTGTAAGTTTTTACTGGTCGCATCAGGATCCGAATTGTGATTTATTGTAATTTTATATTCTTTGCCAAATGGTGGTAATGAAAATTGATTTATATTTGCTATCGTTGGTACAACAGAATTAGGATTAAACAAAGAATGATTATATATGTAGTACCATCTAATAATTTCTTCATTCTTTAATTGAACTCTTGTTCCAAAGCTATCTTTTAAAAGATGTACACCATCTGGTAGTTTAATAGGAATCTTTTGATTGAATATATCACTAAGTTGAAGTATGAATTTATATTCAAACTTAGATATTTCTTGTAGTAATTTGTAGTATAATGTATTATTTTCAGGTACAATACTAACTACTTTTTTAATCAATTCATCTATTCTAAGTTCAAGATTATAAGCTGTTCCGTTATATGTAAAACTTAATTTTCTTTTACTATTTATATCAATTAAACCATAGTTAGCAAAACTTATCGCTTTGTTTATAGAATTATAAACATCTGTAATAGTGGAGTTATCCTCACCTGAATAATTTTCGCCTACCGTTTTATTTGTAAAAAATACTCTTGCTCTAAAAATTGTATCAATACTTGTATTTTTATTATTTTCAAATTTTTGAAAAAGATCCTTTAGATTTCCTGCGACGTTTATACCTAAAAATTTTCCAACTTGTAGTGGTACAATATTAGGAATATATTTATATCTTCTATAATATCTTCTTCCATTTGAATATTCAAAATCATAGACTTCAAAACTCCAATTGTTAGATGTTAGTAAACTATTTATGTCTATTGGTTGCACACCGTTATAAATTCTTATAGGCGTGGTTGCTTTTTCGTAAGTTCTTGTTGGATATTTAGACCAAATACTAATTTGATAAGCGTTAGTGTTCTGAATTCTTTGTTGAGGTGAAAGTGTCACATCTGGATTGTAGTTCCAGTTGTCTAAAACATATGTACTTACATTTTCAAAAACTTCTGGTGTACCATTGTTTTTTGATATTTCTATTCCCATCAATTGACCATTACTTAAACTAATTGATAGTTTATTTTTTACAAATGATTTGATAGTAGATTTTATAACAGGTTGACCTTGAGCTTCACTAAATTCAATTTTAGTTGTTGGATCGACTCTTATTACTTTAGTTTCATAATCTGATTCTGGATCAATCCAAATGTAACCAGCTGGCTTACCTTGTGACTTATTATAAGCCGCAAGCTTTTCATCACTTTCTGCCGAAGCTGAATACAATTGAAATGGTTTGAAAGAATACTTCATATTTTCAGGAAAAGCAGGTTTTCCATTTACTGGTTTGTATACAGAAGATCTTGCTTGACCATATTGAAAAACATTGGCTAAGTGTGATTGTATATTAAGTTGGCTAACAATATCATTAGTAAGTTGATTCTTTTCAGATTGTTCTAAGTCTTCTGATTGATACATTTTATATCTTACTATATCAGTAAAGTATGATTTGTATTCGTTTGATTCTAAGCTATCAAATCCAACTATCATTGGATCACCCTCAATTGCATCAACTTCTGGATCCAATAAACTTTTTCTATTAGAACCATATTTCTTTATTTCATAACCATCTCCTGGTTTTGTTTTACTATCTTGAGAGAATATTCCTTTCTCCCATTTATAGATAGGTGATCCAAGAGATGGAAAAGATTTAGGAACAGAGCTTGAGTTATTTGGCTTTTTATTTGGAAATATATTATCCATTTGCCATTTAGATGAATTCAATATCCAATCAGCCTTACTGAATGGTGTATCTAAATAAACAACTTGACCATTACTATTTACAGAAACCGTTTTTAACTTTTCTAATGGGTCTAATGGTGTTCCATCTGATTTAAATATACCAAGTATTATTTTCTCAGGTTTGTGTTTGTCGTATGGATCATCATTTTCTAAATTTAAGTCTGGTTGTTCTTCTTTTAGTTTTTCAGTTGGTGGTAAATCGATATATGTATATTTATATTCTACCTCTGGAATAAATCTACCTGTTGAGTAAACAGCTGAGACAACTTCCCAATTCACATTATCTGATGCGCCACCAGAAACATTTGCTTGAGATTGTGTAGCGCCTTTATCAGAGGGTACAATTTTTTCTCTAACGGCTTTACCATCTTTTCCTATCTTTATATTTGTACCACCTGATTTAGAAAGTTGTTTTAGTTTAGCAAGCGCGTCTTTTAATTCTTTACCTCCTTGATAACCGATTGCTTTTGGTCTGTTACCTGCACCACCATTACTAATTGGTTTTAGTGATTTCGTAACTAAAGGAATTCCAAGTAATGGCATAACTCTTGCTATGATGTCTTCTATTTTTGCAATATTTCCGATAACAAGTTTAGCTACTTCAAAATAAGGCTTTTGTGTTTCAAATATAGAAGTTAGTATTGTTTTTTCCAAACCTTTGAAACCAACTCCTTCCATTGGTTCTAATGCAACTTTATCTTTAGGTAGTTTTAATTTACCTCCTGACCTCAATGTATTAACATCTGGAACTTTTGCTTTTGATATTTCTGCAAATTTAGTAAATATTTTCTCATCCTTTTGAGCAATAGGATTATTAAATGTCTTAAACATTGCTTCTTTTAGTATCTTTTCAGAGATGCCAATATCACCTTCAATAAACTTTTGAATAAATTCTACATTAGGAACTAAAAATAAACTTGACGCTGTTACTCCAATCTCTTGTGATATTTTACTAATCGGAAGAGGTGGAAGTGAAAGCGAAACCTGATATTTCAGTGGAATCGGATCGGGATAAATAGGGAATAAACCAGGTAAAGCCATTTAATTTTTGAGATTTTAGATATATATTTTTATAATCTAATCTCCTAAAAGTTATTCTTGTTCACCTAATTGTTTTTTAGAAATTAAATAGTTAAAGTTATCAGCTATATCAAACTTATACTTAGATGATAATTTACCAGACATTTCACCACTAGAGAATTTTACTACAATAAACATATCAATTAGAGTGTTTTCATCTAATTCAAGCTTTATTTTAATGGTAAAGTCATTTTTATCTTCTTCTTCACTCACTTTGAAATTAACGTGATAATCGAACTTAATGTTTAAGTCATCATAGTACTTTCTGAAGAATTCTCTTGATGGAACTAAATTAAAAATATCACCATTTTTACCCAAAAAATAAACAGGTCTCTCAAGACATCCCATTTTTTCTACTAAAGTTTTGAATAACTTCATTTTAACAGTTCCCTTGGCTAATTTCCATTCGTCATCTAACCTTTCTATATCACCAACATGATTTGACTTTAGAGATGATGTCAAAAGATTTTCAAGAATCTTAGAGTTTAGTATAACTATTTTAGTTTCCATCCACTCTTTATTGACTCTTATTGGATCCATAAAGCAGTTGTCTTTATTTTTCCACACTTCATTTAAAAGATCTGAGAACTTTAAGATATTCTTGTTGAACTCTTCTATAAACTCTCCAAGATATTTGAATTTTGGATCTTTATGTCTAATATCATAATATTCAAAGTAACCTATATCATCTATTCTTTTTGGATCAATAAACTTCTCAATATGTTTTTGAATATTTTTGTTTGCGTTCTCATAGATAGTTTTTATCCATTGTTGAGTTAGTTTATCCCACTTTGGTAAATACTCTTCTTTGTAAAGTTTATCAATATCAGCACCAATTAAGTCATCAGCAAATAAGTTAAATGAAGCAGTCTTTTGTGTAGACAAGTTTTTATTTAGGTAAAATGAGAACTGATTTCCATCTTTTGTCTCGATAACAATATCTTCTTGATGATCACTATCTTTATTAGGACCAAGCCAATAAATATCTTTAATCATGTCTGATTCTAATTTTGAATCAGGAAGTAATTTATCAATTATATTTCTTGCTGCTAATCTAGCACTTACAAGTTTGTCCCAGTCTTTTTCAATGTCAAATTCTGTTTCATCAAATATTGAATTGATTTTACCTAAGTCATTATCAGCAACGCACTTATCTCCTTCAAACTTTCCTAAGTTTAGTCTGTTCTTTGCTAAAATTAAATTCTTTAAGTCTGTAATAAATATTTCAGAGTTTTCAGAATATCTTGCTTTTAAGCCTCTATCTAATAAATTATCTAAAAACTCATTGTTCAAAAGAACCATGCAAGTGCATATCTCATTTATTAAGTTCTTATAAGATACCTTTTCTTGTCTTGCTTCTTTGAATAATTTATAACCTCTCAACCATTTCATGTATTTATGATGTGACATTTTAATATATATATTAAAAGTATTAATTCTTTTTTTAATGAAGAAGATAAAAACATATAAACAATTTAAGGAATCATTAGTTATTGATTTAGCTCTGATGTCAGTAGACATTTTAGAATCGATGAATATATGGCATGATGTGTTATTAACTTCAATTAACGCTGAGGAAAAAGATATTTACGATACTTTGAAACTACCAAAAGATTTTTACGAGGGTAGACTAACATTAGATTTCGTTTCTGATAATATAGAGTTTATTAACTCGTTATCGTCTTTAGCCTTGAAGAAGTCAGCTGTTCAGAATACAGATGATTATCAAACATTTGTCAATAAGCCTTGTAAATGGATGTTTATCTATGATATATCATCAAATGAATTAGAAAATCCTGTTTATATTTTATTTCAAACTTGGAATGAGACTGTAAAAGAATGGGAAGAGATTAAATTCTTCAAGATAAATGGTGATGCTAAGAATTTCTATGATAAACTTACATCTAAGACAATCGAAGTAACTGATGGTGATGAGAACTTTATTTATGTGACCGCAGATGGAAATACTTGGGAACTTCAGAATTTAGATTCAGAGAATGATGTTTACAAGAGATACTTTAGAAAAGATGAACTTCAAAAACTACTTGATGAGAGAAAAGTAAAAGTATCAATCATCTAATCTATTTTTTATATAATTAATAATTATTTCAGTTTTTTCTACTTCGTTTTCTGATTTATACCACTTCCAAGTTAATGTTGATTCCATAAAGTTTATAACTTTTTTAAGCTTATCGATTTTTTCAGATATTAAGTTATAATCTTCTTCATCTATTTCATACACAATATCTAACTCATCACATATTGAATAAGTTCCTGGTATGTCTAATGAATCATAGCACTTAGTAGCTCTAAGATAAATATCATTGAGTTTTCTGTTAGCTGTTCTATCAGGATGTGTAGCTTTTGCTATTTGTCTGTAAAGTTTTCTTATTTTATTAACCTTTACATCTATAACAACTTCACGATGTGTCTCAGTCGCAACTTCTGTTTCAAATTCTATTGGATCAGATTCAATCATTTCGTTTATAGACTCAACTTTTTCTTTGAATATATTATCAATCTTTTGATTTATTTTCTTATTGAATATCTCTTTTAGCTCTGGATGTTTTTCCAAAAACTCATTAACAGAATTTATGAATAGATTTTCTATTTCATTAACCATTTCATTTTTATATGTGTAATCCGATTCTACAAAGTTAAGCTCTTTAATTAATTTTCTAACTTCTAGTTGTTTAATCTTGTCCATTAATGTTTTTTACATTTGATAAATTATATATAATTCAAGCAATTATTTGTTCGTCTAAAATTATGAATAAAATAAAAAAATTTACAGATTTCATGAGTGGTGTAGGATCAAACATCAGAAGGTCGATGAATCACTTAATCGTAGAAGGTAAAACTAGATCTTGGTTTTTAGCCGACTACAAAGATTTTGAGTTACACATCTATTACACACCATTAAGAGGAACAATAGTTGATTTTAAATTTTATTCTGAAGATGGTCTTACATTAGATTCACTTAAACCAGAATTCAAACTTGGTGATAATATTGATATTGCTAAAAAGTGGATAGAGAAAAAGAATTATAAAGTTATAACTGACTTTTCAAGATTATAATATTAATATATAAATTATGAAATTATCATTATACCAACTTAACATCATCAAAGAAATGATGGAATCGGAAAATCTTACTGAAGACTCAAATTATAAAAGTTTATGTGAAAAAATAAACAGAATTGAGTCTATGATGGAAGATGGTGGTGGAACATCTGCAACAGGTGGACCATCAGTTGGTGGTATGGGTGCTGTTGTTTCGGCCCAACCTTCCGGTTTAGCGGGTGCTACAATTGGTACTTCATGGGCATCTCACGGAGGAACAACTGGTTCTGGTGATGTTGCTGTTCCTTACAATCCAAGTGGTGCTAACAGAGTATTTCATAAAGTACCAGCACCTGGATTTGAAATGGGAAAAGGACACGGACCAAGAACTGGTAAGAAATCAAGAGTAAAAAAGTTAGATTTGAAAGCATTGAAGGATGTATTTGCTAAAAGACAAGATTTCACAGCAGGTCAATCAAAAAATGGTGAAAAGAAAGTTATGAACTTTGATGACTTTCAAAAATCTGATGTAAATGTTATTAAGAAATAATATGAAACACTTAAAGAAATTTGAAGGATTCAATCCCTATGATGATGAACCATTAACAAGATCTGAAGAGATTTTTGGAAAGCAAACTAGATTAGAAAAACAATTTTCTGAAATAGTAGTCAATGGACTAGTAAACGATGACACTGGCTACTGGTCAACATTCAACGCTCTTAAAGTTGAAGTTAAGGAAGTTGCTGATGAAAATACAATTAAAGAATTACAACATAGAATTGTTGAAGGTGAAAACCCAACAGAAGTTATGAATGATATTTGTTCTAGACTTCAACCAACTAAAGAGTTGGAAAGATTATTAAATAAATTAAACAAGTTCTAATGAAACACTTAAAAACATATGAATCGTTTGAAATGAATAAATCTATCTGTGATAGATGTGGTGAGCCAACTAAAGGTGTTACTACTATGTCTATGTTCAACGAAGATATTATTTGTATGAATTGCAAACAGGATGAAAAGAATGATCCTGAATATCAAGCAGCATCAGAAGCTGAAATTGAAGAAATCAGAAAAGGAAACAATAATTACAAAGGAGCTATTCCTAATTACAAGCCAATTAGATAATTATAATTTTAGGTAAAAGAGGAACAGGTTTTATTTATATATAGTAAATGGAAAATGTTTTTATATATGCTCTATCCGATCCTAGAAATAATCAAGTTAGATACATTGGTAAGGCTAATAATCCAAAAGATAGGTATACAAATCATTTTAACTCATCTAGAGATAAAAACACACACAAAAGAAATTGGATAAATAGCATCAGAAAAGATGGTTTTAGACCAGATTTGATAGTTATAGATGAGGTTCCAAAAAGTGAATGGCAATACTGGGAAAAATTTTATATCTCTTTATTCAAAACTTGGGGATTCAATCTTGTTAACTACACACTTGGTGGTGATGGTTCAACTTTTGGTAATAATGGTTCATTTAAAAAGGGTAATGTTCCACATAACAAAGGAGTTCCTTGTGATGAGAAAACTAAACAAAAGATTAAGAATAAACTAACTGGTATATCAAATATTAGTAGTTATAAACCAATACTTCAATATGATTTAGAGTATAATCTATTAAAAAAGTATAAATGTGTTAAGGATGCTATAGATGAAAGTAATGGTTACTTTACAGCTCCTAAAATATCAAATTGTCTTACCGGTAAAAGAAAACATCATAGAGGCTTTATTTGGAAATATGACGATAGTTCTGATTTAAATAAAATTGAAATCAATTTTCTAAAAAAAGAAGTTATTCAATTTGATAAAAGTTTAAATGAGTTGAATAGGTTTTCATCTATAAAAATGGCAGAAAATGAAACAAATGTTCCAAGTGCTAATATATGTGCTTGTTGTAAGGGTAAAGTTAAAACAGCTGGTGGTTATATATGGAAATATTTATAAATAAACAAATAGTTTTATTTTTAATATAAATAAAAAAGAAATTTACTAAATGAATAGTAAAAAGGAAAAGTGTGTAATAATTGGACCAAGCGGTTCAGGTAAAGACCACTTAATGAGAAAACTTGTAGAAAGAGGATTGAAAGGATGTCTAAAATGGACAACAAGACCTCAAAGAAAACACGAACAACAAGGTATAACTTATAACTTTGTTAGTGATGATCAATTCACAGAATCAATCAACGAAAATAAATTTCTAGCTTATCAAACATTTTATGTCACACCAGAAGGTAGAGAGCCAGAGACTTGGTACTATGGTGTAACTTTAGAAGAGTTTAATGAATCACAAGTATTTATTATGACACCGGGTGAGTTTATCAATCTAACACCGGAAATGAGAAAAGTTTGTTTTGTTGTTTATCTTGATATAGAAAGAAGTATTAGAGAATCAAGACTTTTAGGTAGACAAGATAAAAATGATTCAATTACTCGTAGATTAGATGCTGATGATGTTGACTTTGGTGATTTCAAAGATTATGACTTGAAAATTACTGATCCAGAGTTCTTAGCAGATGATGTTTATGATTTAATGGATTAAGGCTCAACTTTTCCATCATACTTCAATCCTTTCAACTGACCGTTAATAGAGTTACAAACATTTTCAGAGTTAGAAATAGTATTTTCTAACACAGATAATAGAATGTTAAGAATTGAATAAACTTTTAAGAAGTTTTTCTCTGAGTCATAGAATTGAGAATTACAGATGCCCTCGATTAAATCAAATGTAAGAGTAATAGTGTCATTATTCTTAGCTTTCATCTTATCAACAATAATCTTTGGAATACCACTATCTATCATTTCTCTTTCATAGTCATAAACTATTCTGTTTATTAAATCTAATAAAGCTCTCCAAACCTTAGCGTCATCCATATCTTGATATTCTTTAGAATTAACAAATTCAGAAATCTTTCTTTTATAAGATTTTAGATATATTGTTAGATATTTTCTAAACACGGCTGTTCTATATTCTGTGGAGAATTGAATTGTAGGTACTTTTGAGTAAGTCCAAAAGTCGATGTAGTTAAAAATATCGTGATTAGTTATATCCGAATCTGTGAGAGATTTAATACTAGCACTTGCATCTTTAACTTTATTTCTCATAAACTTCTCAACAAACTTATCTGAAATTTTAGCCAAAAATGTGCTAAACCAATTACTCTTAAGCATTGATGTTAAAAGAAAAATA
>JACCDX011565845.1_pt1 | contig 53240 bp, 54 predicted proteins | sample 7449681 | NCBI WGS metagenome assembly JACCDX01 (sample SAMN15323450, study PRJNA562643) | freshwater metagenome | isolation source: river surface water | place: USA:Blue River Watershed | collected 2017-08-18
AGGGACAACAAGAGAACAATTCCTACCCAAAGTAATTCGGGCGATTCCTGGATACGGCGTACAAGGGTTTCTGATGCGTTTGGTGTTGACACGGCGGCAGTTGTCTCAGAGACAGAATCAGTTTTCACTGCGACTGATGCGGGTAATGATTCATTCAGATTGAGTCGACCATTGGACGCAATGAGAATGACCGATACTTTTTCACCGCTTAGTCCCGGGATACTGTTCGCGACCAAACGTTTTATTTGGGCGACAGAATCTTCAAGGTTCACACCTGTCTTGTGTTTTATAAAAACCGCTGCTGATGAGGGTAATGATGGGTCGCCGCCCGCACTCCGCTCTGGCAGAACCACATGGACTCGGGCTTTTACAACCCCGTCAATTTGCGACAGGGTAGATGATATTTCCTGCGATAGCGCCCAAATGTAACGTGCTCTTTCCTCCAGAGGCGAGGAAATCAATCCCTCTTTACGGAAAATTTCCCCCATCTTTGCATAGCGCTCTCTGGGCAAACCCTCCACGCGTAGGATGCCGATAGCCTTCGACACTTCGTTTTGTGCAACATCCAGGCTGACCATACCTTCTTTGCCTGCTATCTTGCCGGCCTTGACACCACCATCAAGCAATGCGGCCAAGGCTTCATTCGCCTCGCTTTCGGAGACGCTGCTGATCAACTCGACCCGAGTATCACAAGCAGTAAGAAAAATGAAAAGAAAGCTAGCCGATGCCAGCCGCACAAGACAACGATATCGGAATATAACTAGCATCATTGCAGTTTAGTGAGCTGATCCACATGTTGAACGGCTTTCTGCACTCCCTTTCCTACCAGCTCGACTTCAAGCGAAATGGCTGACATCTCAAGTTGTAATCGCATCATGTCTTGTACACGTAGATCAGAAGGCAAGGTATCGAGAATCTGGTGAGTTCTTTGGATATTTTTTGTGAAATTGTTACCCACGACATCGAGGCGTTTTAGCAATACATCGCCCAGTGATTTCGTGTCGATCACAGCATTAGCCGGTACCACAACAGTGTTAGCAGCCATTTGGGGCTGCTCGATCCGGTTAGCTACCAGATCAGAAAACCGGACACCATCTTGCTTTACCTGTTGGGTTATCTCGGGTACGAAAACCTCATCACTATCGATGCTCGGTGCCGTGCTCATTGTCTCGACCACAGCATTAACTATCTCTGTCATAACTCCTCCAAGTTTGCATAAATTTGACGTTCACCAACCCGGCAGGCTAGTGGCTGTAGGTGTCATTGAGAGCGACAGTCGATCTGATTCCGTCGCCGCGCCTGGGTTAACGCTAACTTCTTTGTCTGCCGATACTGACAACTGTGCTTGATTCAAACTTATTTTCGCTGGTGTGGGCCAAAGGGAAGCGCCGGACAATAAATGCTTTTTTTGCAACAATGTGGTTAAAAAAAATCGCTGCTTGTCATCCAGTCCATTTTCCTTCAACAACTCAAGAAGAATTCGGTCTGCGGCCACGACGTTACCGGAAAGCGCAAAAGCCAATCCTCGATAGAGCTGCAAATCATCACGCTCAACTGACACGACCAAAGCAGCATCCGAAAGGAGGGTAAGCGCCTCGTCAAACGAACCAATTGCCATATGTGAAAGCGCAATGCCGATATACGAAAAAGCATGCTCAGGACGCAGGACGCGCAGATTCTGAAAAATACCCATTGCAGGCACGACATAGCCCGCATTAATCGCTGCAAACCCAAGCTCAGCAAGCAGTCGAATCTCTTCGCTTGCCAGAGGAAACTGGGGCTCAGTAAAGCTGTCTGCTTTATTTATCATGCGCTGCGCTCCGAAAGCATATGCTTCAATGCAGATGCCCGCTTTTTAATGTTTTCCAGACTCGTATCCACCTCAGACAACTGCAGCAGAGGGTCAAGTATTTGTGATGACTCCTCATATTTCCCAAGTGCAGCAAGGCATTCAGCAATATGCACTGCCAGCTTGACATCCGCAGAATCCAACAAATAAGCGCACGTCAATGCAGGAATTGCCTGTTCAAACATACCCAACTGTTTGCAGCACAAACCAAATGCCGTCAAGATACGAATATCCAATGGTCGGTAAATCAACAGTGTCTGAAAAATACTACAAGCACTTTCCAGCTTACCTTGCGTGAAGATTGAGTAGGCAACGCAGTAGATCATGTCTATCTGCTCATTACTAAAACGCATATAGCCAGGCAGAGCCTCGACTTTCTCTCTGAGTGCGCTAATCGCATCTACATCGAACATGAGGATTTCCTCTACGTGTGGCACAGGCTGAGGAGGCAAAGTAAAATCATTCACGCGCGCAATGAATTGGAAAGTGACGAAGAAAGTGTTTGCAAAATACTATCCAAACTCTGAGCAATTTTCTTCAAATCTTCGCTCGCATTCCTACTGGCTTCTTTCATTGCATTCGCCGATCTATCAGCCATGGTTTTTGCCGACTCGAGTTTATCCGCTTCCAGCTTTTCATTACTTGCCAAGTATTTTATGCCTGACCCAAGCATGTCCAGAAGACCCTTAACCGACTGAATAACGCTTCCGCGAAGCTGATCTTTATAACGCGCAGCATTAGTTTTTGTTTCAATATCAGAAGTTAATTTCTTTTGACTTGCACTAAGAAAATCAATATGGTTTGATTCGCTTTTGAGGAGGCTTTCAGCCTTATCTAATTCTTTTTTTATCTCCTTTTGATCATCTCTTAGTCTGCTAATTTCCAAAGAACTAGGATTAATTTCCTTTTGTTTTAAGTTAATTTGTGCTTCCACTGCGTTGTAACGGCTTTTTAATTCATCTCTATCCTTAATAAAATTTTCTAGATTCCTTTTATCTCTTGAAACCGTTAATTCGTCGCTCGCATTATCCTTCGTTTTTAAACCCAATTCGGTATTCTTTTTTAATGAATGACTGCTCGAAACAACTTGAAGACCACCCATGAGAATCTGCGTTGCACCGGCGGCAATGTCAGCGCCCAATTGCATTACATTAGCCGCTTTTTGTTTAGCGAATTGCTCTACAGCTGTCCTGAGCGCTAAATCAGTATCCAAGATACCAATCTGAGCAAGATTGTATGCCTGGTTTCCTTTATGTTCCATCATGACTCGGAATAACTCAAATATATCAATCGTCGTGCTCAACGAAGATAGCGCAACAATATCTGCAATCGCTTTTAGTTTTTGAAAATCAAATTTCATCTCACCTGGCCTTGGAATATCAGACCACTTATTGTCGATAATGCTGGCAGCAATTTTCTCAAGATAAAGGCGAGAACTGGTTGGCAAGTTAGAATCTTCTGCATAAATTTTTTTCAAAATTACATTACTGATTTTCTCAATTTCTGAAGATTTAGTTTCAGGAGATCGCTTATCGTCATGAACCAGAGAAGAAAGACTTAGCAATCTGCTTTGCAGATCTGAAGAAATGGAATTATCCATAGTCATGTCCTTTCGAATTAAGAGCGACTTATTGCAGAAGAGCTTCTTGTAGCAACATCTCTCACATCAGCGACTACAGAGCCCATAGTTTCATAAGCAGAACCCAGGATTTCAATATTTTTCGCAATCGCATCTCTGTTTGAGTCCAGGTACTGGTTAAGTGCTTCCTGCATTGCAAAAAAATAGTTTTTCTTGTTATCTGCTTCTTTCATGTCGAAATTGATCACGGCTATTGAAACGCCATAACTTCCACTAACGATCATCGACGCTGCTTCAACAACTTGTGCCCCAGAAGAGATTGCTTCGGTCGCTTGCGATGTCCAGTTGGCAATATGCACATTCAGTTTTGCACCCAATTTAGCCGCATTCTGAACGGCATCCGCAACTTTACTGGCATTGCCGGTAACACTGGCAAACCCGGCAATCAATGACGCACCCAGCATCGTGATGGTGAGCGCAATGGAATACGCCATGGTGATTTCTTGCTGATACTTTTTTACCGCGTCATCTCCTTTATCCTTAATGGCTTGCGGTATCAGGTCACGATTGTCCATGATTCGCTCCATCATACCTTCCCAGGAGATCTTTATTCTTGCTTCTGTACCATCACTTTTTTTCCATTTCGCTTCGGTTGACTCGGCAATTCTATCGGCGACACTCATCATTGCCTGACCCACTCCAAGTGCGGCTGCAATGACGGCAGGCGCCCCCACGCCTAACGAAAATACTGAAAGTGCAACTGTGGCAATCAATCCAAGAATTGCAGCCGCTGTCGAAAAACCAAGACCAACATCATTCGATATTTGCTGAGATTTTCTTTGATTCGCGATTTCTGCTGCTTTTTTTATGTTATCGCTCATATTTTTAAAAATCTCTTTATTAAGCAAATCATTAGTATTCATATTACTCACCATAATTTGCATAATACCTTTTGATTCATTCTCGCTGACTTGTGACATCAACGCCATCATGAAAACTGCCGCAGTATCAGGATCCATGTTGGGCGAAGGAATTGTTTGCGAAGATACATTCTTTGGAAGAAGCACACTCCCCTGATAACGATCCTGAAGACTGATAATATTTTTAAATAAGGATGCTCCTCGCTTCGCTCGCTCAGCTGATACTGGATCATCTAAAAGCGAAGCATTGGAATTAACAGCCCAGCTACCACCTGAGGAAATATCTAGATTTCCACTCATAAAACCCCCTGTTGATAACTATTTTTAATTTAAAAATACTATTTATAAAAGTAAATTTATTTCAATTTTTTGATTTATATCGCGTTTCAAAATTAAGCATTAATTTTACCTTCTCTGAAATTTCTTTAAATTGTGGCAAAGATCCAAACTCTTCATAAATTTTTTTTAAAAGATCATAAGCTTCACTTGAACGATTCAACGAAAGTAAACATTCAGAAATTTTTACGGCGGGGACAGGGTCAGATGGCTCCCAGAGACTTGCAATACCGAGATATTTGATTGCCTCGTCAGGTGCATTCAGCATCTGCAAGCAAGTACCAAAAGCAATAAAAAATCTTCGGTCACTTTGCTCATGAATCAGCAAAAATCCGAATAATTTCATCGCTTTCTCATATTTGCCTTGTCTGAAAAACTGATAACCAGTCGTATAAATTGCCTCAAGTTTATCCTTAGAAAAATTCATCGCCGATGCAATACTGTAGCCTTCTTGAATATTATTAATTAATTCATCAACAGAAATTATTTTTTCAGATTCACCCTGAACAAATATATTTTTCTCAGACATTTTTATATAACTTAATAGAAAATAATTTTATGATCTAAAGTTTTGAATAATAGTGGATTTCGACTGACCATCTTTCTGATTAACATTTGCTCCTTGATCTGTAGCTTGCGTATAACGACTAGTAAATGTTTGAATTCGCAATGTCTCTTGCTGTGATTTGCTGCTTCGCCTTTCACTTTCCGCATTAAGTTTTTGGGCGAAGAGTTGGATATCGGCATCTTTATACCTTATGACTTTGCCGGCTAAAGAGTCGCTAATAGCCTGATCAATGTTATCAACACCAAATTCTTTCATCGCTTGAAGCAACCTAGCAGCTTCTGCAGGAGAGTCTCCGAATATTTTGTCACCGCCGGTTGTTGAGTTTGGCTTAAACCTGTTTATCTCTACATTCAATGAAGAAATCCTATTTATTTCCTCAGAAATAGATTCAACGATATTTTTTTGTAGATTTAATGCTTTGGCAATTGCATTTGACAATCGCGCATTTACAACTGTTATGTTGTAGAGAACATTTTTTGTATTCGTATTTTCTTTGCTTAGAAAATATTCAAGTGTCAGTGCAATTTTAGGCTCTGCCACATCGTACTCCTTTGCCCTTATTTAATTCAAAAGACATTGATAAGAAAATTATCTAAACGATATATATTTACTTTTTATTGTTCATTCTTATTTTAGTTTTTTCATATGTAACGAACTAATTTTTTAAGTTCCAAATTTTTTTAAATTTCCGGAACATTTTTTCTTTCTTCACCACACAGTCCTTGACAGCTTTGTGCATAAAAACAGTTACAAAGCGCAAATCTTTATGAAAATGCTCCAAAGAAATGTTTTATATAGGAAATTTTTTTGATTATGAAAGCGACACGAATTCGTCATTCAGTTGTTACCGGAAACCAATCTCCTGGGGTTAAATTCAGCGAGAAGCCGACGCAGTTTGTTGAACTGCCCGATCGGCAGCTGCTTACTCCTTCGGAGATTTCAGATCGACCACAACTCGAGCAGATATTTTCTAAAAAAACCATCGATGACTATATTTCTGAGCATTTGCGTCCCAGGATTTTTGATTCAGATCTATTGACTCCGAGTCGATTTCGTGAAGTTTTGTTGAGCCTGCGGTCCAGCCTTCGCACACTGGCACGCAGCAATCCCTCTTCCGCAAAATCTTTGGGGCGTCTGGCAGCGATTCTTGATGAGGAACGTGATCTTTCCGATCTGTTGCAGATGTACCGCGCCGCGTTGCTCCAAGGATGAGTTTGCCACTCTTAAATGCAGTGCAAATTTCTGATCTTTATCAGGATCAATCCAATCTTCTTCATATACTGGGTTATCACCATCTGCAGCACGGCAATACTCTCCAAGCGGCTTTGATTTTTGAATCAGCTCTGTCGTTTGACCCGCTGAATGTAAAAATTGTGCATGGTCTTGCTTATGCGTATTTGCGGAACGGGCAGCCAGAGCGGGCTTTGTCACTGCTGGAAAAACTTCCTAATGAGCCCAAAACAAATGCACTGACCTGGCTGCTCAAAGGTCAGGCTTTTACAAGAACAGGTCGGGTTGCCGAAGCGGCCGGGGCAATGCGCATGTTTATCCAGATGCGCGTCGCAGGAAATTTACAGGATTAGCGTTCATGATTAGCCTCTCTTATCAAGTACAGTCGCTCATACAGAAAATCGTTAAGCGTAATGATTTGGTGCTTGCGGCTTTGATCGTTTGCATCATCTTCATGATGATTTTGCCACTGCCGACCTGGTTGGTGGATGCGCTTATAGCAGTCAATATGTGTTTGTCGGCCACCCTGCTGATGGTCGCGATGTACCTGCCTAGTCCACTGGCATTTTCTTCTTTTCCTTCTGTTCTGCTGGTCACCACACTTTTCAGATTGGCGATTGGTATTGCCACGACGCGACTGATTCTTTTGAACGGCGATGCGGGGCATATTATTTACACCTTTGGCAACTTTGTTGTCGGCGGCAATCTGGTGGTTGGCTTGGTGGTTTTCCTTATTTTGACCATCGTTCAATTTGTTGTAATTACCAAAGGCTCGGAGCGTGTTGCTGAAGTCGCCGCGCGCTTTTCGCTTGACGCTATGCCTGGCAAGCAGATGTCGATTGATGGCGACCTGCGCGCTGGCACAATCGATATGGATGAAGCAAGGCGCCGGCGCGGTATCGTAGAAAAAGAAAGTCAACTTTACGGTGCGATGGATGGTGCCATGAAGTTTGTCAAGGGCGATGCGATCGCTGGATTAATTATCGTCGCTGTCAATCTTCTGGGTGGCGTGTTGATAGGCGTACTTCAGCGGGGCATGACAGCTGGCGAATCAGTCAAAATCTATTCAATTTTGACGATTGGTGATGGGCTGATCTCTCAGATTCCGGCTTTGTTTGTCTCTATTTGTGCCGGCATGATTGTTACCCGAGTGACTAGTGCGGACGGCATTGCATCCAATATCGGTAGCGATATTGGCTCCCAGCTGCTATCCCAACCCAAAGCTTTCATGATTGCTGCTGTGGTCATGCTGGGTTTTGCCGTTATACCCGGTATGCCGACTACAACCTTTCTGATTCTGTTTGTTGTTATGGGTGGGGTCGGCTATATGTTTTTCAAAGGCGAGCGACAAGTCGTTGATCCCAAGACAGGCAAAGTCACTACGGTACCGGCCATTTCTGCTGCTGACAAATCAGATAAATCCAGCAAGCCTGATGCTGCCGATCATTTTGCACCCACGGTTCCTTTGCTTGTGGATATGCATTCCGGACTGGAGAAGGCATTTTCCTCCGATTTACTGAGCGATGAATTGGTAAAAATACGGCGGGCCTTATATGAAGATTTGGGAATCATTTTTCCTGGCATCAGCTTACGTTTTAATGATTCTCTCCCGGAGGAGGCCTACGTCATTATGGTCTCTGAAATACCGGTTTCTCAAGGAAGAATGCGGCCCAAATATTTGATGGTCAGGGAGACCGTAGAAAATCTGACCGCCCTCTCCGTGCCTTTTGAGCCTGATAAAAAATTTATTTCTAGCATCCCAACCATCTGGACCCCGGATGAATTGAAGAATTCATTGACTAATGCGGGGATTTCATTTTTTGAGCCCACTCAGCTTTTGTCCTATCACATTGCGATGGTTCTCAAAAAGTATGCTTCTGAGTTTATAGGCATACAGGAGACGCGATCTCTGTTGACTGAAATGGAAGTCAAGTTCCCAGAACTGGCAAAAGAGATTCAACGCGTCATGCCGATTCATAAAATTGCAGAAATACTTCAGCGATTGGTAAGTGAAGAAGTTTCCATTCGAAATCTGCGTGCGGTGATGGAAGCTTTAATTGAATGGGGACAAAAGGAAAAAGATTCCGTCATGCTGACCGAATATGTTCGGGTTGCCTTGAAGCGGCATATTAGCCACCGTTACTCAGCAGGGCAAAATGTGTTACCCGCTTATCTGCTGGCACCAGCCGTTGAAGATGCGGTCCGCAATGCGATCCGACAGACCTCAGGAGGCTCTTATCTTGCTCTTGATCCGGGAATTTCCCGGCAATTACTTGATAGTATTAAATCAACGGTGGGCGATATCAGCCGTTCGATGCAAAAACCCGTATTGCTGACTTCGATGGATATCCGTCGCTACATGCGAAAAATGATCGAGCAGGATTTGTATGAATTGCCGGTGCTTTCATTTCAGGAGCTAACGCAGGAAATCAACATTCAGCCTCTGGCACGGGTGGAGCTGTGACAATGTATTCTTTTTTTTCAACTGACCTCGGTACTCGTGGCCTTAATTGCGAGTTCAAGATCAGTAAATTCTCTGATCAGTCCCAAGAAGCCACTGGCCTCAAATACACCGCGAACCTGCTCACCCATCTCGGCCAATACGACCTGCCCTTTTCGGGATTGGACTTCTTCAATGGCTTTGAGGATCACACGCAAGCCGTCACTAGATATATGGCTAAGTATAGAAAAATCAAAAACAAGTCGTGTTATGCCTTCAGCTATTGCGCTATCGAGCAGTTCATGCAGCTCGTTAGCAGCCATTTTATTAATATCGCCACTGGGTCGGACAATAAGTACTTGACCACGGACTTCAGTATATATCGTCATTTTTTAACTATTTTTTTAGGGAAACGCTGAATAAATCTGCATTTTATGGCGAGCCAGCGCAGCTGTGCGACGCAAGATCATGATAAATCAAGGGCTTAGCATCACTATCCAAACCACAAAAGTAAGAGGTTTTATTTAATCAGCACTTCCTTAGGTATTTATTGCAAAAAAAGTATTGTATCCAGACTCCGACGAAAGTTCACGAAAGCTTCACATGAAATTAGAACCCAGCTTCGATACATTACAGGCTCAGGTCGAACTACGCGTACTGGTTGGCCCCCAAGCAGGTAGCTCCCTGAGTCTCGGCATAGGTGATTACTCCTTGGGAACATCTGATGAATGCGAGATCATTCTGATGGGTTCGCGGCTGGAGGCGATTCACGCGAGGCTAAGTTTTGATGGGGATCAAATCACGGTCAAACCCGTCGAGGGCAAGGTCTGCGATGCCCAAGGCAATGAAATCATGGATACCTTCCCCCTGACGCTGGGGATGCCCGTTGATCTGGGCGGTGTCTGGGTCAGCGTCGACAGCGTGGACGCGCACTGGCCGGATCCCGCTGACGTGCTCCCTGCAACAATACCGCCAAGCCCGGTAGCGCAAACAGTGACTGAAGGCGAAGTTCTGAGTCGGACGGCAGACAATCCAGCCAGTCGTTTGCGCAATCGGGCAAAAATCACGTTGATTGTTTCTGCAGTGGGTTTGTCCCTGATTGTCTTGGCTGGTATTTCATTGGTGGCCTGGATGATTGAGCAACGGGTACGTCCTGAGGTTGTCGCGACCGTCTCTAAACCTGTTGTACCGACTATCCCCGTTAATCAGCAAAAAATCCTTCAAATTATTCAGAATCTGGATTTGGCCAGCTCGGTGGAGATGAAAGTTTCCGATAAGGGCAGTATCAGTGTTTCTGGGTATCTACCCGACGGCGATACAAAAAAACGATTGCTTCAAGCTCTCGACAATATCTCTCCCTCACCCAAGACGGAACTGTATGCTGACAGCGAGTTACTGGAAACTGCTAAAAAAGTACTTACCGATAAGTTAGATCCGGCTCGCGCCAAGCTGAAAGCTGAGAGTATCGCCAATGGAGTGCTGAAAGTAAGTGGTGCGGTATTGACACAGACCGCCAAGGAAAATGCGTACGAGCTGGTCAAATCCGAGGTGCCAGGATTGCGACAGATCGATGGCGTGATTCTGCAGGCAGATGACCTTCCGCAGCAGTTTCAGGAAAAAATGATATCGGCAGGCCTTGCAAAAAAAGTTCAGGTGATCAGTCGACAACCCGAATTCGTTTTGCGCGGCGCCATGACCGAAGAAGATTTGCGAAGCTGGGAGACTGTTCTGACCGAGTTCAATGAAGATTACGGAAAAATTCTGCCGATCCGCGCAACGATTCGAGTCGTTCAAAAAAAATCGCCCTTCAACGTTCAGATCGTCGTTGGGGGAAATATGCCTTTTGTGATTACCGAGAGCGGTCAGCGTGTGACCCGTGGCGGTGATATCAATGGGCACACGTTGATAACGATCAAAGATACGGAAGTGATTTTTGACGGTAACGAGAAAATAAAGATATCAAGGTAAAACCATGGAAAATTTATCATTATCGGTAGAGGGTCGCCTGCGATCAGACAAAACGGGCGAATACGCAAGGGAGGTTCACAAGCAGCTTAAACAAATTGAGCTGCGCCTCGCTACAGAGGCCAGAAAACTTCATGACCGCTCAACGCATGAAAAAATCAAGGCTGCAGAGACTGCTGTCATAAGTTCGACCGCATTGATGCAACTGTTTGAATCCGCTGTTAATTTCGAAGAAAGGAAGTGATTTATGGCAGACCTCTCAAAAGCCAGTATCAATGAAATTTCCACAAAAATAAGCCCCAAGATGAAGGATGCAGAGGACGCATTAAAACTTCTACTGGACAAGGTAAGCGACGGCGGTGATGTCACTACGGCTCAGCTGCTGCAGATACAGGCAGCGATGGCCAAGTACACCCTTACGTCATCGATTTTCAATGCCATCATCAAGGAGCTATCGGACTCCCTGAAACAAACTGCTTCAAAAATTGGCTGACGGTAGGTAATGCCTGATTGCCGGGTCAGCCCAGCGACTCGAGGCGAATTCGTGCGACTTGTCCCGACACGGCCTCGAGCGCCTCTATTGCGGCGATGGCTTGCTTTGCTTTTTTCTCCTGCGTCTGATGCGTCAGGATGATGATGTCTGCCTCGGTCTCACCCGCGGCAGGTTCTTTTTGCAGCATTGCATCAATGGAGATCGCCGCATCCGCAAGGATGCGGGTGATGTCGGCCATCACACCGAGTTTGTCAGCAACACGAATACGTAGATAGTAGCTGGTGGTGATCTCGTCCATCGGAAGGATGGGCGTATCGGTCATCGCATCCGGTTGGAATGCCAGGTAAGGCACGCGATGTTCCGGATCAGCGGTAGCGAGGCGGGTGATATCAACCAAGTCGGCAATGACGGCTGACGCCGTCGGCTCAGCGCCGGCACCCTTGCCGTAATAGAGCGTGGCACCCACTGCGTCGCCATGCACTAAGACAGCGTTCATCGCACCTTCGACATTGGCGATCAGTCGGTTTGCGGGTATCAGCGTCGGATGAACACGCAATTCGATACCCTTGTCTGCCCTTCGTGCAATACCGAGTAGCTTGATTCGGTAACCCAGTTGTTCTGCATAGCGGATGTCAGCTGCCTGCAAACTGGTAATACCTTCGACATAAGCTTTGTCGAACTGAACGGGAACGCCGAAAGCAATGGCGGACATGAGTGTTGCCTTGTGTGCCGCGTCAATGCCTTCAATATCAAAGGTCGGATCCGCTTCAGCATAGCCCAAGCTTTGGGCTTCTTTAAGCACCACATCGAAGTCGAGACCTTTTTCACGCATCTCCGACAAAATGAAATTGGTGGTGCCATTGATGATGCCGGCAATCCACTGAATACGATCGGCAGTCAGGCGCTCGCGCAACGCTTTGATGATGGGGATGCCTCCGGCAACCGCCGCTTCGAATGCAACCATCACTTGCTTTTCTTGTGCGGCTCTGAAAATCTCAGTGCCGTGGGTTGCGAGCAAGGCCTTGTTAGCCGTCACCACGTGCTTTCCATTGGCAATTGCCGTCATCACCAGCTCGCGGGCAATGCCGTAACCACCGATCAATTCCACCACGATATCGATATCGGGATGATTCACGATCAGTCTGGCATCGTCGACCACCTGCACCTTGCCGCCGGTGACTTGTCTGGCACGGGCCGTGTCGAGATCCGCCACCATGGTGATCTCGATCGGACGCCCCGCCCGCCGGCGTATTTCTTCTGCGTTGCGCTCCAGTACTGTGAAGGTTCCGGCACCTACCGTGCCGATACCGAGCAAACCAACTTTGATAGATTTCATGATGAACACTTCAGCAATTCTTGGCTCGAACCAACGTCAGACCGCATGATGGCGACGATAGCCGTCGAGGAAATGGGCAATACGTCCGATGGCGGCTGTCAGATCATCGGCATTCGGGAGGAACACGACGCGGAAATGATCCGTGGTCGGGCAGTTGAAGCCGGTTCCCTGAACTATCAACACACGCTCTTCGGCCAGCAGGTCATAGGCAAATTGCTGATCGTCCTCAATCGGATATATTTTCGGATCCAGACGGGGAAACATGTACAGTGCCGATTTAGGTTTGACACAGGTGACACCCGGAATCGAGGTCAGCAACTCGTGCGCCAGATCGCGCTGACGCAGTAGCCGACCACCTGGACCCACGAGATCATCGATACTTTGATAGCCGCCCAAGGCAGTCTGAATCGCGAACTGTCCTGGCACGTTGGAGCACAGACGCATTGAGGCCAGCATGTTGAGGCCTTCGATGTAATCTTTCGCGTGCTTTTTCTCACCAGAGACAATCATCCACCCGGCGCGGTAGCCGCATGAGCGGTAGTTTTTGGATAAACCATTGAAGGTGATGAACAGCACGTCATCGGCCAATGAGGCCAGCGAGGTATGCTTTGCACCGTCGTACAAAACTTTGTCATAAATCTCGTCAGCGAAGACGATCAGTTGGTGCTGGCGTGCCAGCTCGACGATCTGCTCGAGTAACTCGACCGGATATAAAGCGCCTGTCGGATTGTTAGGGTTGATGACCACAATCGCACGCGTATTCGCGTTGATTTTTTTGCGGACATCCTCGATGTCGGGAAACCAGTCTGCCTGTTCGTCACACACGTAGTGCACGGGCCGTCCGCCGGACAAGCTGACGGCTGCAGTCCACAACGGATAATCCGGTGCCGGGACCAGAACTTCATCACCGGTATTGAGCAACGCATTCATGCTCATGACGATCAGCTCGGAAGCGCCATTGCCGAGATAAATATCGTCGATGGTGACGCCCGCGATCTTTTTTTCCTGGCTGTACTGCATGATCGCCTTGCGGGGCGCAAACAGACCTTTGGAATCGGTGTAGCCGGACGCATTACTCATGTTCCGGATCATGTCCTGGACGATTTCATCGGGCGCGTCAAAGCCAAACGGCGCAAGGTTCCCGATATTGAGTTTGATGATCTTGTGACCCTCTTCCTCCATCTGCCGGGCTTTTTCGAGCACAGGTCCGCGGATGTCGTAACAAACGTCGGCCAGTTTTTTGGATTTTTGGATAGCTTTCACGGCGGGATCCTGCTCCGGTTGGCATGCGGGCAACAGTGTTGCAGCGCGAAAAAACAAGCATTTTGCCCCAAAACGGGCGGGTTTACCAATGGCGGTGCCGATTGCGTCTTACCGGAAAGTTTTGCGGCGGCATATGAGGCATCCATCCCATGATTTTCACCCCGCCAAAGGCTCATGCCGGTGCCAGCTCGCAATAAAACACCTGTATTTTCGGCACCTTCCGGCGGTTTACGGCCGACCCGGGCATCTCGGGATAAAATGTGCCGGCTATGAAGCTACATGCCACAACAACCCAGCAATATCAGACCATCACCGGATATGAGAAGGATTGGGTCGAAATCAATGCGGTCAGGTTTGAGCACAGCCTGATCGTTCTGCCCGAGTCTGCGCCGGTGGTCTGGCCAGTTGCTTCCTTTGAGGCACTCTCTGGCGACGATTTCGCGGCGCTTGAAGCGGTTGAGCCCGACCTGGTCATTCTCGGCACGGGTCTGAAGCAACGTTTTATTGCCCCGAGCCTGATCGGGCGCCTGCTGTCGCGTCGTATCGGCGTGGAATGCATGGACAACCAGGCAGCCTGCCGCACTTACAATATTCTGATGGCTGAGGGACGAAAGGTCGCGCTGGCGCTGATCCTCTCCGGTGTACAGACCATATCCCGAGAACAAGGAGATTAAATGGGCGATCGTCCCTCAATTCTGAACATGACCGTTCCCGATTTCAGCGCGCCAATGACGGGCAGCACGCCGTTTCAGCTGTCGGATTACCGGGGCAAGAAAATTGTTCTGTACTTCTATCCCAAGGACAACACGCCGGGCTGCACGACTGAAAGCCTGCAATTCCGCGACCTGCATTCGAAATTTCTCGCCGCTGGCTGTGAAATTTTTGGTATCAGCCGTGACAGCCTGCGCTCTCATGAGGGTTTCAAGTCCAAGCTCGAGTTGCCATTTGAATTGATTTCCGACACCGATGAAGCCGTTTGCACGATGTTTGATGTGATGGTCATGAAATCCATGTACGGCAAAAGTGTCCGGGGCGTCGAGCGCTCGACATTTGTGATTGACGCTGCCGGCAAAATAGTGAAAGAATGGCGCGGAGTGAAAGTCCCGGGACATGTAGATGAGGTTCTGGAAATAATTAAGGGTCTTGCCTGACACATCACAACCCCTTGAAAATAAACAATTTTTCACACAAAAGGCTGTTTAAGAAAAAGGCGAATCGCCTTTTGCTTAAACAGCCTTTTCAGTTTCATCCGCAGTATTTTGATTTTGTTGAATATCACCGGTTTTACCTTTTCCACTTTTCAAGCACGAGGATCTGATGCCCCTGCCTAAAATGCCTGCCAAACCCGCGGCACTGCTTTCCCCGGTTGATTATCCCAAGGCAGAAAAAGGCAAATCACTGAAACCCCCGATCGCCTTAGTGCAGCCCTCTACTCCGCCAAGCCCGGCGCCGCAGGCGAGGAGCCGCTCGGATGCGCCCACCAGAGAAAAACCGGCCTCCAAGCCACAGCGCAGCGATACCCACCCCAAGTCATCCACCAGCCGCTCCGCTGACAAGCGAGGTGTGACGAAATTATTTGTGCTCGATACCAACGTGCTGATGCACGACCCGACGTCCCTGTTTCGCTTCGCCGAACACGATGTCTACCTGCCGATGATTACGCTGGAGGAGCTCGACAATCACAAAAAGGGGATGTCGGAGGTGGCGCGAAACGCGCGCCAGGTATCGCGCTCGCTTGATGCACTGGTCGCCGATGTGTCGGAGGATGCGATTGATGGCGGCATTCTGCTCAGCAAGCTGGGCAACAAGGACGCCAGCGGCCGCCTGTTCTTCCAGACCCGACTCGGCCGCTGGACGCTGCCTCCGGAGCTGCCGGAAGGCAAAGCGGACAACCAGATTCTGGGTGTGGTGCGTGCGCTGCAAGAGCAATATCCCGCGCGGCCGGTGGTGCTGGTCTCCAAGGACATCAACATGCGCATCAAGGCGCGCGCGCTGGGGTTGCCTGCGGAAGAATATTTCAATGACCATGTGCTGGAAGACACCGATCTGCTCTACTCAGGCATTCTGCAGTTGCCGGATGACTTCTGGATCCGTCATGCCAAAGGCATGGAGTCCTGGCAGGAAAACCGTCAGGGCATGGGTACGACCTTCTACCGTGTAACCGGACCCATGGTAACGGCGATGCTGGTCAACCAGTTCGTGTACCTCGAGCCGCGAAACGGCGAACCCTCGTTTTACGGCCAGGTCGCGCAGATCAACGGGAAAACCGCCGTCATACGTACGCTGCGTGATTTTGCCCACAACAAAAATAACGTCTGGGGTATCACCTCGCGCAACCGCGAACAGAATTTTGCGCTGAATTTGCTGATGGATCCCGAATGCGACTTCGTCACGCTGCTAGGTCAGGCTGGCACCGGTAAGACTTTGCTGGCGCTCGCGGCGGGTCTGGCACAGGTGCTGGAATCCAAAACCTACAACGAGATTATTGTCACGCGCGTCACCGTGCCGGTCGGTGAAGATATCGGTTTCCTGCCGGGCACTGAGGAAGAAAAAATGTCGCCGTGGATGGGTGCATTTGATGACAATCTCGAAGTACTCAATAAATCAGACTCAGATGCCGGTGAATGGGGTCGTGCGGCAACGCAGGAATTGATCCGCTCGCGTATCAAAATCAAATCGCTCAATTTCATGCGCGGACGTACCTTCGTCAGCAAGTATCTGATCATCGACGAAGCACAGAACCTGACGCCCAAACAAATCAAGACACTGGTGACGCGGGCCGGCCCGGGTACCAAGATCGTTTGCCTGGGCAATATCGCGCAGATTGATACGCCGTATCTCACCGAAGGCTCGAGCGGGCTGACCTATGTGGTAGATCGTTTCAAAGGCTGGGGACACAGCGGCCATATCACCCTGGCACGCGGCGAACGTTCACGACTGGCGGACCACGCCAGTGAAGTTCTGTAGTTATCGTGTTTGACAACAGCCTCTGAAGCGTCCCTGCAGTGCATGAAGCAGGGACGTCTTAAGAACGACCAAGGACAGTTAGAGTAACTGGCGCCCGAGCCACCAGGCGATCGCTGCCATGAAAGCGGAGGCTGGGATCGTAAACACCCACGCCCAGACGATATTGCCAGCCACACCCCAGCGTACCGCCGACATCTTGCGCGATGAGCCGACACCGACAATGGCACCGGTGATGGTATGGGTGGTGGATACCGGGATTCCCAACGCCGTGGCGAGAAATAAAGTTATCGCACCACCGGTCTCGGCACAAAATCCACCGACGGGTTTGAGCTTGGTGATCTTCTGCCCCATGGTCTTGACGATGCGCCAGCCACCAAACAAAGTGCCCAGACCGATCGCAACATAGCAGGAAATGATCACCCACAGCGGCAACGGATCGGATGCGGTGCTGACGCCGGCGGCAATCAGCAGCATCCAGATGATGCCCATGGTTTTTTGTGCATCGTTACCGCCATGGCCGAGGCTGTACATCGACGCAGACAGCAACTGCATGCGCCTGAACCATTTATCCACGCGCTGCGGGGTGCTGCGCACGAACAACCAGGAAACAATCACCATCATCAGGGAGCCGAACAAGAAACCCAGCAAGGGCGAGAGCACGATGAAGCTGATGGTTTTGATCAGGCCGGCTGAGATCAGCGAATTCGTTCCGGCTTTTGCCACAGCCGCACCGACCAGACCACCAATCAGCGCATGCGAGGACGAGGAAGGAATGCCGTAGTACCAGGTGATCAGATTCCAGAAGATGGCACCCACCAGCGCTCCGAAAACGACATAGTGATCCACCACTGAAGGATCGATCGTGCCCTTGCCAACCGTCGTTGCCACTTTCAGCTGAAAGACCAGAATGGCGATGAAGTTGAAAAATGCTGCCAGTAAGACCGCGTTTTGTGGCTTGAGAACACCGGTTGACACCACGGTGGCAATGGCGTTCGCGGCATCATGAAACCCATTCATGAAGTCAAACAGCAGTGCCAGAATAATCAGAAAGCCAAGCACATAAATGCTGATGTTTAAGGTGTGCATGGCTGGAATCAGGCGTTCTCGACGATAATGCCCTCGACGATGTTGGCAACATCTTCGCAGCGGTCAGTGACAGTTTCGAGAATTTCATAAATGGCTTTGAGCTTGATGAGATTGCGCACATCAGGCTCTTCACGAAACAGCTTGGACATAGCTGCACGCATGACGTGATCTGCATCAGACTCAAGGCGATCGATTTCAGCGCAGATATTCAGTATCTCGCGCGCATTATTCATGTTATGCAGCAGTGAGACGCTGGCCAGCACCTTTTCGCAGCAGGTCTGGCACAGCTCTGCCAGCCGCTTGGCCTCAGGAGTAATTTCCTTGATGTCGTACAGCCATATCGTCTGACCAACATCTTCCATCAGATCGAGAATGTCATCCATGCGAGTAATAAGCTGGTGAATATCGTCTCGATCGAGCGGCGTAATGAAGGTCTTATGCAGCATCTCGAGTGTGGCATGCGTCACTTTGTCCGCCTGCTTTTCAATCGTCTCGATCGCATGAACCCGATGCTCGAGATCGTCGAAATTGGTCATCAGCGCCACCAGCTCTCTGCCACCCTTGACGCAAAGCTCACCGTGCTGGATAAACAGATCAAAAAATTTGCCCTCAGTGGGCATCAGACGTCCAAACATACTCTTACTCCTTTGAATGCATCCGTCTCAATTCAGATTCATTCACCGCTGCTATAGGGTGAAGCACTGCCAGTGTAGTTTTCGAATTTCGTATACTGCCCGAGGAAGGTCATGCGAACGCTGCCAATCGGACCGTTACGCTGCTTGCCGATAATGATTTCGGCCATGCCTTTGTCAGGCGTATCCGGGTTGTATACCTCATCGCGGTAGATGAACAAAATCAGATCAGCATCCTGCTCGATGGCGCCGGATTCACGCAAATCCGACATCACGGGGCGTTTGTTCGGTCGCTGCTCCAGCGAACGGTTCAGCTGGGACAATGCAATCACCGGGCAATTCAGTTCTTTGGCCAGGCCCTTAAGGTTACGAGAGATCTCCGAAATTTCTGTCGCCCTGTTTTCGCCGGGCGAATTGGCAGACATCAGCTGAAGGTAATCGACAATGATCAGTCCGAGCTTGCCACAGGTCCGGGCCAGCCTGCGCGAACGGGCGCGCAGCTCGATGGAATTCAGCGCAGGAGTCTCGTCGATATAGACCTGCGCATCATTCATTTTCTGAATGGCGTGCGTAAGGCGGGGCCAGTCATCATCGTTGAGTCGACCGGTACGCAGACGATGCTGATCAAGACGGCCAACCGAGCCCAGCATACGCATCGCCAGCTGTGTGCCGCCCATCTCCATCGAAAAAATCGCCACGGGCAAACCACTTTCGACGGCAACAGTCTCGCCAATGTTGACAGAAAACGCCGTTTTACCCATCGAGGGTCGCCCTGCCACGATAATCAGATCGCCGGGCTGTAATCCCGAGGTCATGCGATCAAGGTCTACAAAACCGGTGGGCACACCAGTAATGTCGTTCTGGTTGTCGCGGTTGTAGAGCTCATCAATGCGTTCGACGACTTGCGTGAGCAGCGGCTGAATTTCCTGGAAACCCTGATTGCCGCGCGCGCCCTCTTCGGCAATGGCAAAGATTTTGGATTCTGCCTCGTCAAGCATTTGCTTGACTTCTTTGCCCTGCGGGTTGAAAGCGGCACTGGTGATTTCATCGGATACAGAGATCAGTTTACGCAGCACCCCGCGATCACGAACGATCTCGGCATAACGACGGATATTGGCAGCTGACGGTGTGTTTTGCGCGAGTGCATTGAGGTAGGCAATACCCCCCGCTTCTTCGGCCTTGGCCGCAGATGTCAGCGATTCAAAAACGGTAATGACATCCGCCGGACGCGACGCATTAATGAGTTTGACAATGTGCTGAAAAATGAGCCGGTGGTCAAAACGATAAAAATCGTCGGCACTGACCATGTCAGCGATTTTGTCCCAGGCGGCATTATCAAGCAATAAACCACCCAGAACCGACTGCTCCGCCTCGATGGAATGCGGCGGCACGCGCAGGGACTCTATTTGCGGATCAACGCGGTTGTTCATGGGCACGGATTATACCTGTTAGCCCACCGGGTCCGGGCCCAAAATCCGAGTAACCGACGGCTGGTCCGATAGACTGACGCACCCGATCACAAGATAAAAAGGGCAAAAAAAATGCCGGGATAACCCGGCATTTTTTGCGGCAGCGCCTGCTCAATCACGCTTGTTCGCCAACGACAGCAACATTGATGTCAACCACAACATCAGTATGCAACGCGACGGTCAGCGCATGATCGCCCGTGGTTTTCAGCGGACCTTGCGGCATACGGATTTGCGCCTTGTCGACGGTAAAACCCTGCTTGACCAATGCATCAGCAATATCGTGATTAGTCACGGAACCGAACAGACGACCATCCACGCCAGCCTTCTGCGAGATCTTCACGGTCTGACCCGACATTTTGTCAGCCTGGGCCTGTGCCGCTGCGAGCTTTGCTGCGGCTGCCTTTTCGAGTTCTGCACGACGCGCTTCAAATTCAGCGATCGCATCGGCAGTCGCACGGCGGGCCATGCGTTGCGGGATCAGGAAGTTGCGGGCGTAGCCGTCTTTCACGCGAACCACGGCGCCGAGGTCGCCCAGATTCGCCACTTTTTCCATCAGAATGACTTGCATTTTTTTCTCCAGGATTGATAGAGGGACGGACGATCAGGCGTTATGCAGATCGGTATACGGCAGCAGCGCGAGATAACGCGCGCGCTTGATCGCCGTATCGACCTGACGCTGATAATGGGCCCGGGTACCGGTCAGACGCGCTGGCATGATCTTGCCGTTTTCCTGCACGAAATCCTTGAGGGTATCCACGTCCTTGTAGTCCACCTGCTCTACATTGGCCACCGTGAAGCGGCAGAATTTTTTGCGCTTGAACAGGGGGTTCTGCTGCTTGCGCTTTTCCTTGAGTTTGCTCTTGTCGAATTTTTTACCGAATGCCATTTTGCTGGCTCCTGAATCTAAGAAATATTTTCAAAATCTGTGAGGTGTAACACCAGTGCTTTGCTGTTTCGATTTTTCCTGGCCATGAAGCCTGTGAATCGAAACAAAGCGCCCATCTGAGCCCGCTGCAGCCGGTCTGCGATTGTTCCTGCGGCTATTGCCTGCAGTTCAAATCCGACTTGTCGACTGATACCTGCCTCAATCTGTTCCGATGTGTGTGCCAGTGTTGCGCTCACCATAGGTATGCCAGCTGGCGTGTAGCGCAACACATCACGCTCTGCCAGGGTCGCTACGCAATGAAAACTGTTGTCACCTCGCTCCGTTGCAGACACGTGCCGATCAGGCCGCAGGCGCCTCGGCGCGCTGGCTCTTGGCTGCGTCTTCCTTCTGCACGCTCTTCATCATGGGCGATGGCGCAGTCTCGGCCTTCTTCATGCGAACGGTCAGATGGCGCAACACGGCATCATTGAAGCGGAAACCAGTTTCGATTTCGGCCAGAGTTTCGCTGTCGCATTCGATGTTCATGCAGACGTAGTGCGCTTTGGCCAGCTTCTGGATCATGTAGGCCATCTGGCGACGACCCCAGTCTTCAACGCGGTGGACTTTGCCGCCACGGCCGCTGACCAGACCCTTGTAACGTTCGATCATTGCAGGCACTTGCTCGCTCTGATCCGGGTGGACGATAAAAACTATTTCATAGTGACGCATTGCTTCTCCTTATGGTCGGATTAAGAAATCGCCCACCCCGGCGTCAGGACGAGTGTGGGAAGAGGAAAACCCGCGACTATACCGGGGAAGTGGAGAAAACTCAATGTCATCAGGGAGTTATCAGGCAATACTGAACGGAAACACCGAATATTGTGCTTGCCTTTCGCCCAATGCTGTATAAAAATACAGCCTGTTTATAAAAACAGTCGCTTTGCCGGGGAGTTGCCATGATTAAACTGACCGCCCGCCAGGAACAAATCCTTGCGCTGATTCGGGACGCCATCGAGAAAACCGGCTTTCCGCCCACCCGGGCGGAAATCGCCAACGAACTGGGTTTCCGTTCTGCCAACGCCGCTGAAGAACATTTGCAGGCCCTAGCCCGCAAAGGCGCCATTGAAATCTCGCCCGGCACCTCACGCGGTATTCGTTTGCTGGACCGACCATCGGACAGCCGGTTGCGCCGCTTCAGCGTGTCTCAAATGGTGCTGCCACACCCCGAGATCATGCAGTTTTCGCTGCCACTGATTGGTCGGGTCGCCGCAGGCTCACCCATTCTGGCGGAGGAGCATATCTCTGCCAACTACCAGGTTGATCCATCCTTATTTACTGCCCGGCCGGATTATTTGCTAAAAGTACGCGGCATGTCGATGCGAGATGCCGGCATTCTGGATGGCGATTTGCTCGCGGTGAAAAAAGCCGACCAGGCGCGCGATGGGCAGATCGTCGTGGCTCGGCTGGATGATGAGGTAACGGTCAAACGCTTCCGCAAAAACGGGGGCCTTGTTGAACTCTTGCCTGAGAATCCGGAGTTCGACGTCATTCGCGTCGAGCCGGGACGGCACGAATTCGCGCTGGAAGGACTGGCAGTGGGATTGCTCAGGGCTTGGGGTTAGTTTTTGATGCGTTTGCGGCGCTCAACCATCTGCGTCGCAATCCCTCGCAAAATATTGACCTCTTCGGTCTCCAGACCGGTGCGTGAGAACAGGCGGCGCAGGCGAGACATCAACTTTTTCGGATGGCCGGGGTCTAAAAATTCAATCGCAATCAGCGCCTCTTCCAGATGCCTGAACAAGCCTTCGACTTGTTCAGCGCTTGCAACCTCGCCCTGAAAACCAATACCGTTCACTTCTCGCTGCTCACCCAGCGCAGCGACCCGGCATTCATACGCAAGTATCTGCACTGCCTGTGCCAGATTCAACGATGAATAGCCCGCATCAACCGGCACACTCACCAGCGCATTACATTTTTCAACCTGCTCGTTGGAAAGCCCGAAACGCTCACTGCCAAAGACCAATGCACAGCGCAGCGTTGAATCCGTGTGCAACTGCTGTGCAAGCGCACGCGGCGAGCGCAGCGGTGGAGAAAATTCACGTAAACGCGCCGATAGGGCAACGGTAAGGTTGCATCCCGCCAGCGCCTGATCAAGAGTCTCAACAATTCGCGCCTGGGACAGCACGTCGACCGCGCCACTGGCGAAAGCAATCGCTTCCTCATGATGAAGCGGATCGCGGTCACGCGGGTTCACCAGCACCAGCTCGGAAAACCCCATGGCTTTCATCGCACGGGCGGCGGCGCCGATGTTGCCCGGCCGACTGGTTTCGACCAAAACAAAACGCACGCGCTCGAAGACAGGCGAGGCGGAACTGGGAGAGGCGGACGGGTTCATTTAAAATAGCGACAGTTTGCGGAATTTGTGCCGCATTGTTCATTCTCACTGTGGTGGCTGTCACTGACATCAGTGCACGGTCCCATTTTAACGGAACCACCATGCACCCCATGATCAATACCGCGGTGAAAGCCGCGCGTCGCGCTGCTTCAATCATTAATCGCGCCTCGTTCGAAGTCGAGCAACTGCGCGTGACGACAAAGAACCACAATGATTTCGTGACCGAGGTGGATCAAGCCGCCGAACAGGCAATCATCGAGGTGCTGCGTCAGGCCTATCCTGATCATGCGATTCTGGCCGAGGAATCCGGTGCATCTGCGAACCTGCATGACGAGAATGAGAACGTGTGGATCATCGATCCCCTCGATGGTACGACCAACTTTATTCATGGATTCCCGCAATACGCAATCTCGATCGCACTGCAGCACCGCGGACAAATCACGCAAGCGGTGGTCTATGATCCCACTCGTAATGAGCTATTCACCGCCAGCAAGGGTGCGGGCAGCTTCCTGAATGAAAAACGTCTGCGCGTTGCCAAACGCGACAAACTTGCCGATGCGCTGATCGGCACAGGTTTCCCATACAGCGACCTTAGCGCGCTCGACGAATACGTGAAAATGTTCCATCTGATGACGCAGAAATCGGCGGGCCTGCGTCGTCCCGGTGCGGCAGCGCTGGATCTTGCGTACGTGGCAGCAGGCCGACTTGATGGCTTCTTTGAAAAAAATCTCAAACCCTGGGATATCGCGGCAGGTGCCCTGCTGATTACGGAGGCAGGCGGCATCGTTGCGAACTTCTCAGGTGAATCGGATTACCTGTACAAAGGCGATGTGATCGCAGGCTCGCCCAAAGTATTCGGCCAGATGCTCAACCTGCTTACGCCTTTCGCCTGAGTTTTTTGCCTCAAGTTTTTCTCATTGACTTCACTGCTGACGCAGCTTGATAAAGCCAAAAGCCGGGACGGTGTTTAGCCTGTTATACTCCGGCCCGCCGGTCATTGTTCCAGTCTCCTGACCGCCCCTCCTGGAAATTCTCCCTTTGGCCTGTGACTGGCGCCCTGATGCGGCGGCGGGCCGACTTATTCTCAAAATTTATGTCATTTGCTGAACTCGGCCTGGCCGAACCTATCGTGCGTGCCGTCACGGAAAACGGTTATACCCAACCTACCCCTATTCAATCACAAGCGATACCCGCCGTATTAAAAGGCGGCGATCTGCTCGCCGGCGCCCAGACAGGCACGGGCAAAACCGCTGGCTTTACCTTGCCCATGCTGCAGCTGCTATCCGGCAAGCCCCGTCCGGCAGCGCGCACCGTGCGCGCACTGGTGCTGACCCCGACGCGTGAACTTGCCGCGCAAGTCGAAGAAAGTGTGCGCACATATGGCAAATATCTGAATCTCTCGTCAGCGGTCATTTTTGGTGGCGTGAATATCAATCCGCAGATCCAGCGACTCGCGCGCGGCCTCGATATCCTCGTGGCCACACCCGGGCGTCTGCTCGACCTGATGCAGCAAGGCGCCGTCGATCTGCGCGCCGTTGAAATTCTGGTGCTCGACGAAGCGGACCGCATGCTGGACATGGGCTTCATCCGTGACATCCGCAAAGTGCTGGCAGCGCTGCCACCCAAGCGTCAAAATCTGCTCTTCTCGGCGACCTTCTCTGATGAAATTAAAGCGCTGGCCGATGGCCTGCTGGACAACCCGGCGATGATCGAAGTAGCACGGCGTAATTCGACCGTTGAAGTTATTTCGCAAAAAATCCATCCGGTTGATCGCGACAAAAAACATCAGCTGCTCACCCACCTGATTAAAGAACACAACTGGTTTCAGGTGCTCGTATTCACCCGCACCAAGCACGGTGCCAACAAGCTGGCCGAGCAACTGAGCAAGGCCGACATACCGTCGCTGGCGATTCACGGTAACAAAAGTCAGGCCGCTCGTACACGTGCACTGGCGGAATTTAAAAGTGCCGAATTGCAGGTGCTGGTCGCCACTGATATTGCCGCGCGCGGTATCGACATCGACCAGCTGCCCTATGTCGTGAATTACGATTTGCCGAATGTGCCGGAAGATTATGTTCATCGTATCGGCCGAACCGGTCGCGCGGGCTCAACTGGTCAGGCCGTGTCACTGGTGTGCGTTGACGAACGCAATCTGCTGCGCGATATCGAGCGCTTCATCAAACGCGAAGTGTCGGTGGAAGTGATCGCCGGTTTCGAACCGGATCCCAATGCACGGCCACAGCCGATACAGCTGCGCAGCCAGGAACATCGCAGCCAGCCGCGACACCAGCAGGGTAAACGCCCCGCTTCGCCATCCGGCCGCAACGGTGGCAACGGGGGCAAGCCAGCGAATGGCGGTCAGCGCAGCAACCCGCAACGGTCTGCGCAGGGGGCCGGCAGGTCGTCTTCGGCAGCAACCGGCGCGACAACCGCCAGCGCAAGCGCCAGACCGCAGCGCGCCCCTGCTGTGCGCACTGCCGCTTTGCTCGGCCAGCCAGCGGCCAATGCGTCCTCAGGCAGGCGTCGAAGCGGCCAGCGCTAACCGGCCCCGCCTGCGTTACTTGTGCAGGCTGTGCTACATTTTCGCGTCACGTAAAAGCCGGGCCTCGTGCCCGGCTTGTCTTTAGCCTCTTTTGAACTTCATCGTCGTCCGCACAACGCATGACCGCACCCGAGCGCTCCAGCCTGGACAATCACACACCCATGATGCGTCAGTATCTGGGTATCAAGGCCGACTATCCGGACACGCTGCTGTTTTATCGGATGGGTGACTTCTATGAACTGTTTTTCGAGGATGCTGAAAAAGCGGCACGCCTGCTCGGCATCACCCTGACCCAGCGGGGGGCATCGAATGGCAACCCGATCAAGATGGCGGGTGTTCCCTTCCACTCGGCAGACCAGTATCTGGCCCGACTGGTGAAGCTTGGCGAGTCCGTGGCCATCTGCGAACAAATTGGCGATCCGGCCACCAGCAAAGGCCCGGTGGAGCGACGCGTGCAGCGTATCGTCACACCTGGAACACTCACCGAATCAGAGCTGCTGCCAGAAAAATCAGATCGGCCGCTCATGGCCATCCACATCGTGCGCCATCGCAAAGTGTCGAGAAACGCCAAAGATCTGACCCTCGGTCTCGCCTGGGTGTCGCTGGCCAGTGGACGTCTGCGCGTGACCGAAATCGCTGCCGAATCATCACAGCTGACGGCCAGCCTGCGGCAGGAACTCGAACGTATCTCCCCTGCGGAAATTCTGTGTGACACTGCATCGCGCGGCTTACTGGAAGAAATCCCCGGGCTGCGGCTGACTACAGTCGCTGAATGGCATTTCGATCAGACTGCGGGTGGAAAATCGCTGCTGGAACAACTGGGTACTGCCACACTCGCCGGTCATGGTGGCGACACGTTGGGCCCGGCACTGGGTGCCGCCGGCGCGTTGCTGCATTACGCCCGCACCACTCAGGGAAAACATTTACAGCATGTGCGCAGTCTCATCGTCGAGCGCGAGAGCGACACGATTGCAATGGACGCCGCCACACGTCGCAACCTCGAAATCACCGAGTCCCTGCGTTACGCCGAAGGCACCTCACCCACACTTTTTTCCCTGCTCGATCATTGCAAGACGGCGATGGGCTCGCGTTTGCTGCGCAACTGGCTGCATCACCCGAGCCGTCATCAGACTCAGGCACAGCAGCGACATGACGCGATTGAAGCGATGCTGACCAGCGCGCAATCCGACGCTCTGGCTGCGAGCTTGTCCGCCATCCCCGATATCGAACGCATCGCCAGCCGTATTGCACTTCTCAGCGCCAAGCCACGCGACCTTGCCGCGCTGCGTGCGGGACTCGCGCACTTGCCCTTACTCCAGTCCACTCTGCGCGCTCAAGCGTCATTATCTGCGTCGCCATTGCTCGTGCAAACAATCACTGGCCTGACACCACCCGAGGACTGTCTGGCACTGCTGCAAAAAGCGATTACTGAAGAACCCGCGGCACAGGTCCGCGACGGCGGTGTTATCGCAACGGGTTATGACGCCCAGCTCGATGAACTGCGCGGTCTGTCCGATAACGCCGGTCAGTTTCTGCTGGATCTGGAAACCCGTGAGCGCGCTCGTACTGGCATTGCCAATCTTCGGGTTGAGTACAACAAGGTGCACGGCTTTTACATCGAGGTGACGCACGGGCAAACTGCGAAGGTGCCCGATGATTATCGTCGTCGTCAGACACTCAAAAACGCCGAACGCTACATCACGCCCGAGCTGAAAGCCTTTGAAGACAAAGCCTTGTCCGCACAGGACCGTGCCCTCGCGCGTGAAAAACTGCTGTATGAACAATTGCTTGAATTGATGACAGCGCACATTTCCGAGCTGCAGCATGTGGCCGAAGCTGCGGCACGGCTCGATGTGCTGGTGGCGCTTGCCTCGCACGCGCAACGTCACCAGTGGTGCAAGCCGCAACTGCAGAGTGCGCCCGGGCTGCACATTGTGCAGGGCCGACATCCAGTGGTCGAGAATGTAATCGAACGCTTCATGCCGAATGACTGCGAACTCTCGCCTGACCGCAGGCTGCTGCTGATTACCGGGCCCAACATGGGTGGTAAATCCACTTATATGCGCCAGCTGGCACTGATCACGCTGCTGGCCTATACGGGTAGCTATGTGCCCGCAACCCGGGCAACGCTGGGCCCGGTAGACCGCATCTTCACCCGTATCGGTGCGGCCGATGATCTCGCGGCCGGCTACTCGACCTTCATGCTGGAGATGGTGGAGTCGGCAGCGATTCTGCATGGCGCCACTGAACACTCGCTGGTGTTGATGGATGAAGTCGGACGCGGCACGTCCACCTTTGATGGTTTGGCACTGGCCTGGGCCATTGCCAGCGCACTGCTGCAAACCAATCGCAGTTTGACGCTCTTTGCAACGCATTATTTTGAACTGACCCAGCTGCCGCAAACCCATGCCGCTTGTGCGAACGTACATTTGTCGGCGGTGGAACATAAAGACAGCCTTGTTTTTCTCCACACCGTCGAACCGGGCCCGGCCTCGCAAAGTTACGGCTTGCAGGTCGCGCAACTGGCGGGCGTGCCGTCGTCCGTGATTCGTGCGGCCCGCAAACATCTGGCCGCGCTCGAAGCACATGCGGCACAGGCTGACACTCAGTTTGATTTATTCAGTGCCGCGTCGGGTGAAGACGATATTGCTGCAACCGACGCTGAACCGGTCGCTGAATTCGTGTCACCACTGGCAGAGGCGGTGCGCAGTATCGATCCAGACAGCCTGACACCTCGAGAAGCCCTGGAAGCACTCTACCGTCTGCGGCAGCTCGCCGACGATCAGACCTCCGAATCATGAGACTGTTTGCGCTTGGGCTGGCGCTGATCGTAGCGCTACCGACAATCGTTCACGCCGAGGTATTTCGCTTCAGCGTGCTGATGCGGGTGATGGACGAGAGCCAGGACGAATCGGCGATGCGTACAGCATTGCAGAGCGCGCAAGCCAGCGAACCTGCGTTCATCGTCGTGAACGGATTAAAACGGTCAAGCGAGCGCTGTAGCGAAGCGCTCTTTCAGCAACGCAAACAGCTGCTGGCGCAAGCAACCGTACCTGTCATCCCGTCGATGGCGGCCACCGACTGGGCTTCTTGCCGGGACCGGCAAAAGCGTCCTGCCGCACTGGTATGGCTGAACTTTTTGCGTGATCAGTTTGCCGGTGATATCAGCAGCAACAGCACTGCTTCGCTGAACATCAAACATCAGAGCTCGATGCGGGCCTACCGCAGCTATGCGGAAAATACGCGCTGGGGCTACGATCGCATCCTGTTCGCGAGCTTGCATGTCGCAGCCAACAACAATCAATACATCGAAGCCGCCGGCCGGAATCAGGAATTTGAAGACAGACAGGTCGCCAATCGCGAATGGATCAGGCGTCTTGCGGATGTCGCCCTGCGTGAACGCAGGGGCGCCATCGTGATTTTCTGCGATGGTAATCCGCTCCCGGGTTCATCGACGCAATCAGAAGAACGCGATGGTTACCGGGAAGTACGCAAGCAACTGCGGGAGCTGGCCGAAAAAACAGGACTGTGGGTGCTGGTAGTACAGGGCACGCCGTCCGACACGGCCAAAACACCGCCTGACATCCTCTGGACCGACCGGCTGGGCTATGTCACCCTGCCCGTCGGGATCAGCATACTGGCCGCTGATCTGGATGCCGCCCTGCCTTTCGCGCTGACCAATCACGAACCCTGAGGCGTTCGTCACAGCCCTGAACGATCCGGCTTACTGCAACTGAATCGACCGGACCTGATCGCCGTCCTCATCATCGCCGTCATGATGGTGGTGACCATGCGGTCCATGGACATGGCCGTGTGCAATTTCTTCCGCACTCGCTGCCCGGACCTCGACCACATTCAGCGCAAAGCGCAGCGCCATGCCAGCCAGGGGATGATTACCATCGAGGACCACCTTGCCGTCAGCAATATCGGTCACGGTAAATACCCGCATCTCATTGGCGGAACCCTCATCGGGTGCACCCTCGAACTGCATGCCGATTTCCAACGGCTCGGGCAACACTTCGCGCGGCTCGATCTTCACCAGTTCAGCATCGTATTCGCCAAACGCATCCTCCGGCTCGACCTGAATAGTGACCTGATAACCGGCGGCTTTGCCAGCCAGCGCTTCTTCGATCTTGGGCAGCGTGTTGGCATAGCCACCATGCAGGTAAACCATGGGCTGCTGGCTTTCTTCGATCAGATTGTCCTGTGCATCAGAAAGCTTGTAGTGCAAAGTAACGACGGTGTCTTTGCCGATGTTCATCATGTCATCCTTTCGCTGAATCGGTGGCCGAGTATACCCGACAGCCCCGGGCCGACCCTCGTTCGGGAGGACGATCTCAGGCCATCGATATAATGGCGGGATGGAAAATCTCAGCGTACTTGGCGGTCTCACGCCAGATCAGTTCCTTCGCAAATACTGGCAGAAAAAACCCCTGTTGATTCGCAGTGCCATCCCCGATGTGCAGGCGCCTCTGACACCAGAAGCTTTGTTCCGACTGGCAGCGCGCGAGGATGTTGAATCGCGGCTGATCACCAATTTCCGTCGCCAGTGGAAAATGCAACACGGGCCGTTTGCGGCACTGCCCTCGACCACCCAGAAAAACTGGACCTTGCTGGTACAAGGACTCAATCTGCATGATGATCAGGCAGACCAACTGCTGCAACAGTTCCGCTTTATCCCGGACTCTCGCCTCGATGATCTGATGGTCAGCTATGCCACCGACGGAGGCGGCGTCGGCGCCCATGTGGATTCCTATGATGTGTTCCTGCTGCAGGTGCATGGACAGCGGCGCTGGCGCATCAGTGCGCAGAAAGACCTGAGCCTGCGCGAGGGCCTGCCACTGAAAATCCTCAGGCACTTCACGCCCGAACAGGAGTTCATTCTCAATCCCGGTGACATGCTCTATCTGCCGCCGCAGTACGCGCATGAGGGTGTCGCCGTGGGTGAGTGCATGACCTGCTCCATCGGATTTCGCGCACCGGCCTGGCAAGAGCTGGGCGAGGCTTTCCTTGCCTTCATGGCGGACTCAATCGACCTTCCCGGACGCTACAGCGACCCTACCCTGCAATCCAGCCGCCAACCGGCAGCGATCAGCGATTCCCTGATGGATGCCGTCACTCGCGCGCTGCAGAAGCTCAGCCCTACGGCTGCCGACCGGGAAATCTTCCTTGGCGAATATTTGTCCGAACCGAAGGCAACGGTGAGCTTTGATCCGCCTGCGCGCCCGGTAAGTTTCCTGCAATTCCAGAAGACTCTCGCGCGCGACGGAATTCGTCTGCACCGAAAATCCCGTATGCTGCACCGCGGAACTCATATTTTTATCAATGGTGAATCCTTCGCGCCAAATGCCGGGGATCGCAAGATCCTGAGGCAGCTGGCTGACGACCGGCAGTTGGCGCCCGCGCCCGCCTCAAAAGCCTCGGCCGATCTGATGGAAAGTCTGTACCAGTGGTACGAGGATGGCTGGCTGGATCTGACGCCCCCGCCAAGGGTTTCAAAAATATAAATAAACGGGCTATACCAGTCTTTCAGCATGCAACGTGCTCTGATCTGCTCACAATTTTCTTGGGTGAAACTTAATATTCTCTCCGGCACTCTGCTGAAACGGCTTGCAAGCTTTTCAAGAAAACCCGTATAATTTCCGGTTAGGAAGTTTTGATGTTGCGGCAGCGCGTCAATCGCAACTGCCAAGGCTGAAAAACGACCTGATGTGCGATAACTACCGGTAGTTATTAAACAAAAATTCGAGTGTAATTTTTTATATTTAACCGAAGGAAAATCATGAAAAAATCGTTGCTGATCGCTTCCCTGCTGGCACTGGCTCTGGCTGCTTGCGGCAAAAAAGAAGAAGCCGCTGCTCCTGCACCTGCACCTGCTGCTGAAGCCCCAGCTGCTGAAGCTCCAAAGGCTGATGCTCCTGCTGCTGAAGCTCCAGCTGCTGAAGCTCCAAAAGCTGACGCACCTGCTGCTGAAGAAAAGAAGTAATCACGGGCAACCGAACAAAAAAGCCGTCCTCGTGACGGCTTTTTTGTTTTTGTCGGGCCTTTCTATCGGCTAGTGACAGCCAACATCAATTCCTGATTACAGGCCGCAACTTAGCCACCCAAAGCCGGCAGCCTGATCGGCAATCACCACATCAACTTCCGCTGTATCCGGCACGTCATTAATCACTGCGCGAACTTTATCCGGCGAATTATTTTTCTGAGATAAATGCCCCGCAACCAGCCGTCTTAGGCGACTGCGATCAAGGCTTTTCAGAATATCTGCTGACTGTCCGTTGGACAGGTGTCCCAGCTGTCCGCCAATGCGGGATTTGAGCCAGGGGGGATAGACCGATTGCGCGAGCATATCGACATCGTGATTGAACTCCAGCAGCAACGCATTGCAGCCAGCCAGTGCATCGATCAGATGAGGTGTGGCATGACCGACATCGGTGAGCACACCAATTTTGCAGTGACCATCGGTGGCTGTGTACTGCACGGGCTCACGCGCATCATGCGGCACGGTGTAGGGATGAATTTCGAGATCGCCGATGACAAAAGGCTCGCCGTCCCGACAGATATGCAGCTGTACGCCGTCAGCATCCTTGCGTACCGCTTCAAATGTGCCGTGAGTCATCCAGACAGGGATTTTGTGGCGCCGGGCAACGCGAAAAACTCCCCCGACGTGATCCTGGTGTTCATGCGTGACGATGATGCCGGAGAGCTGATTCGGATCAGTGTCGAGACGGCTTAAGCGTGATGCTGCGTCTTTCAGCGCGAAACCGCAATCAAGCATCACCCTAGTTTCCGTGATACCTGATTTGGCAGAAATCAGCAGCGCATTACCGTCGCTGCCGCTGCCCAGACTCGCCATTTTCATAGGATGCGCCAGATCTACCCTGTCTGACCCATGGGGTCGGGGACTTACTTCAGCTGATCGCTGAGCAGCGTGAGAATACGATCGCCTGTGCTGCCGGATTCAGCCTCGCCCTGCTCGTTTTGCACACTCACGCGTGTGGTCTCGCCTGAGGCGTTGACCAGAATCCGATAGCGCTGAGCCTGCTTCTTATCGTCCTTGGAGCTGAACAGGCGAGAAAAGAAACCGGGCTCGCTGGCTTTTTTCTCGGCATCGGTTTTCTGGTCGATATAGCGAACGAAGTACAGACCACGGGCACGGTCACGATCTTCTACGGTGAAGCCAACTCTGTCGAGCGCCAGTCCAACCCGCCGCCAGGCGCGGTCGAAGCTTTCGTCTACCAGCACGTGATTACCCAGCGCGTCTTTGGCCAGACGCGCACGCTGCGGTGCGGCTTTCGCTTCATTCACTGCCGCTTTGGCGATTTTGACGTCGGAGCCCAGTCGCGCCATCAGGCGACCAAGGAATTCCGCTTCGAGCTCAGGATCCGCAGGTCGGCCCGTCCACATCGCGCGGTCTTTCTGCTGTCCGGTCAACACTTCCTGCGCACCGCGATGACTGATGTAGATCTCAGTCGCGCCGTCGGGTGTGCGTTCGAGGCGAGTGCGAAATTTGTCGCGCTCGCCCGTGGAGTACAACGAATCAAAGACTTTGCCGATCGTGCTGCGGATAAAATCCTGCGGAATCTTTGCCCGGTTCTCTGCCCAATCGGTTTCCATGACACCGGCCTCGGGCGTTTCGATAGCCAGCAAAAAACCACTCTCCTGCCAGAACTCTTTGATGCGAGGCCACAGCTGCTCGGGCGTTTGTTTGACGATCAGCCAGCGCTGATTGCCATCACGAACAACGCGTACGTCTGCGTTTGAACTGACTTCCGGCGCTACTTTGTTGGGTACGACGGTATTGGTGGTGCCTGCAGTACGCTGCGCGTTATAGGTTGATGCGGTAGCGGTGCCGGTCGGGTTATCACCAACCGAGTAACGGCCCTCGGAACGCAGCTGCGTCAGATCCGGCGGCACTTCGAGCTTAGCTCCTTTGTTCGCTTTACCCGCGCTCTTGTAGTCGATCTTGTCCGGCTCGAGCATCTCGCCGACCGAGCTACAGCCCGTCAGCGCGCACAAGGCCGCAACCAGCCACCAGCGGGGACGCAGGTTCGCAACAGAAAAAGCACCAGTGTTATGAAGACGCATGGGAGAGAACAATCAGAGAAGAGTTGTGGGGACCGTCAGGGCAAGACGCCAGATTCACGCAGCGCAGAATGAACTGCCTCGTGATGGCCAGCACCAAGGGCGACCAGCGGCAGGCGAATGCCGGACTGTATACGGCCCATCTGGGTCAGCGCCCATTTCACGGGCACCGGATTAGGCTCAACAAACAAACGGTTATGCAAAGGGATGAGGCGATCATTGATGGCAATCGCGTCGGCAATACGGCCCGCCATCGCTGCCACGCAAAGTTCATGCATTGCGCGAGGCGCGACGTTTGCGGTGACGGAGATATTACCCTTGCCGCCGCAGAACATCAGCGTCATAGCGGTCGCGTCATCACCCGAGTAAACTGCGAACGATTTCGGAACCGCACGCAAGAGCTCTGTGCCGCGCGCGAGATTACCGGTCGCGTCTTTGACGCCGATAATGCCGGGCACCGAAGACAAGCGCACGATAGTCTCGTTGCTCATGTCAGCGACCGTGCGGCCGGGAACGTTGTAAAGAATGACAGGAAGATCCACCGCCTCGGCAATGCGACGGAAGTGCTGATACATGCCTTCCTGCGTCGGACGGTTGTAATAAGGCACCACCTGCAGCGACGCATCCGCGCCGACGACTTTGGCGTACTCGGTGAGTTCGATCGCTTCGGCAGTTGAATTGCCGCCAGTACCCGCAATGACGGGAATGCGGCCAGCGACGTGATCAACGGCCATCTTGATCAGTTCACAATGCTCTTCCACCGATACGGTGGGCGACTCGCCTGTGGTGCCGACAATTACAATCGCGTCAGTGCCTTCGGCGATGTGCCAGTCCATCAGTTTTTTCAGTGCCGCTGCATCGAGACTGCCGTCTTCGTGCATCGGGGTCACAATCGCGACAATGCTGCCCTGAATCATTGTTGTGCCGTTGCAAAAAATCGAAACCGTGATTGTAACGGATAGGCCGGGAGATTCGCGATCCTTATTGCGGAAGCTCCGCGTGGATGCGGCAATACAGCCTCAGGGCTTCCGCCGCGAACGCCGGCAGGCGGTCGGCCTTGCGCAGGCAGATTCGCTGCACCATTGCGGGCCGGGGCTGCTGCTGGAAACCATCCTCGAAGGCAATCACCCGACACGAAGGCTGCGGGCGAATCCAGTCCAGCAATTCTCCTGGCTTCAGCAGGAAATCCGGGTTGGAAGGCTTGCCAAACTGACCATTACCCACCGCGAAGGTCTCATAAATCATGATGCCCCCGGGGGCAAGGCTGTCGACCAGCGCTGTCATCAGCGGACGGTAAAGATAATTGCTGACGACAATGCCGCTAAAACTTTCTGGTTTGAGAGGCCAGGCGGACTGTCGGGTTGCCTCCGGGTGCTCCAGGTCGAATTGCAGTGTGGTGATGCCCTGCCCGCTGGCCGCTGCCAGCGCTGCGGGGTCGCGATCGACCGCAATCACGGTGTGCCCCAGCCCGGCGAGGAGACGGCTATGCCGACCACCGCCACACGCCAGATCGAGCACCCTGCCGGCCGGTATCAGTCCCGCAAAGCGACTCACCCAAGGTGAAGGCTGATCCTGATTTATGTGGGCATTCATTCCGTCCGACCCGACATTCCAGCTGCCGGGGCAGCGATAACGCTCATCGCAAGCACCCGACGCAAGACATTAGTTATAAGACAAGCCCATTTCATCACGCACGTCGCGCATGGTTTCCTGCGCATAGCGACGCGCCTGATCACAGCCATCGGCAACGATCGCGCGGACCAGCGAGGGGTCATCCAGATATTGCTGAGCGCGCTCGCGCATCGGTTCCTGTTCTTTCAGGATGCCATCGATCACCGGCTGCTTGCACTCCAGGCAGCCAATGCCGGCCGATTTGCAGCCTTTGGTAACCCAATCGCGCGTTGGCTGATCCGAGTACACCATGTGAAACTGCCAGACCGGGCACTTCTCAGGATCACCCGGATCAGTACGACGTACCCGTGCCGGATCGGTCGGCATGGTGCGGATTTTTTTTGTGACCGTGTCGCGATCATCACGCAGCGCAATCGTGTTGCCGTAGCTCTTGGACATTTTTTGTCCGTCGAGTCCGGGCAGGCGTGAGGCCTCGGTGAGCAGCGCCTGCGGCTCGACCAGAATCAGCTTGCGGCTGCCTTCGAGATACCCAAACAAACGCTCGCGATCAATCATCGAGAGATTTTGGGCATCGTCGAGCATAGCTTTGGCCTGCTCGAGTGCGTCATCTTTGCCTTGCTCCTGGAATTCGGTGCGCAGTTCGTTGTAGAGCTTGGCGCGCTTGGTACCCAGCTTCTTTACCGCGTCACGCGCTTTTTCTTCGAAATCTTTTTCGCGGCCATACAAATGATTAAAACGGCGCGCGATCTCGCGCGTCATTTCGATATGCGGCACCTGATCTTCGCCCACCGGCACCATGCTGGCACGATAGATCAGCACATCCGCAGCCTGCAGCAACGGGTAGCCAAGAAAACCGTAAGTGGCGAGATCACGATCAGCCAGCTTCTCCTGTTGATCCTTGTAGGTCGGCACGCGCTCGAGCCAGCCCAGAGGGGTGGACATCGACAGCAGTAGGTGCAGTTCGGCGTGCTCAGGGACTTTCGACTGGATAAAGATGGTCGCCTGCGAAGGATCGATACCGGCAGCGAGCCAGTCAATCACCATATCCCAGGTGCTGCTTTCGATGATAGAGGGATCATCGTAATGCGTGGTCAGCGCATGCCAGTCGGCGACGAAAAAAAGGCAGGGATGCTCGGACTGCAGCCGGACCCAGTTTTTCAGTGCGCCGTGATAATGGCCAAGATGCATTGCGCCCGTAGGACGCATGCCGGAGACGACACGATCAGGATACATGGTGATCTCAGATGAGAATGAATTGAAAAGGAGACATCAGAACTTTGAGAAACAGCGTTGCCAGCGTCATGACCGGTACCATCCAGTACGTCAGAAGGTTCAGCATCATCAGACCGAGCACGATGAAAAAACCATACGGCTCGAGCCGCGAAAAACGGAAAGCATATCGATTAGGCAAAATGCTGGTCATGATTCGTCCGCCATCCAGTGGCGGCAGGGGGAACAGGTTGAAGGCGAAAAGAATAAGATTGATCTTCACGCCAGCTTCCGCCACCTCTAGAAAAAAGATTTCACCAACACCCGCCGATTGCATCAGAGCATAAGACAGCATCCAGAGGAAGGCCATGACCAGATTCGCCATCGGACCGGCCAGCGCAACCCAGGCCATCTGTTTCTTGGGATTGCGCAAACGGGAAAAGTCAACAGGTACTGGCTTCGCATAACCAAAAATGAACGGGCTGCTCAGCAAGGCCAGCGCCAGAGGTATCAGGACTGTGCCGACGGGATCGATGTGCCGGGCTGGATTCAGGCTCATCCGGCCCTGCGCGTAGGCCGTCAGATCGCCAAAATACTTTGCGGCGTAAGCATGCGCAGCCTCGTGCAGCGTGATCGCAAAAATAACGGGCAACGCATAGATGGCGATCGTCTGGATAATCTCGTTCATCAGGCGGATTCTAGCAGACGGCCAAAGGGCGCTTGCCCGTCAACTGAACAGCGCCACATCACCCCTGCCCTCGCGCAAGATCTCTGGCGCAGGGCCGGATAAATCAACGACGGTGGTTGGCAACAGACTACAGCTGCCGCCATCGATGACAAGATCGATCTGCTTTTCCAGCTGTTCGCGGATGTCCTCCGGATCGTTCAGCGGTTGCTCGCTACCCGGCAGGATCAGCGTAGTGCCCAACAAGGGCTGTTTCAGTTCTTCCAGCAATGCGTGAGCGATTGCATGCTCGGGCACGCGCAAGCCGATGGTTTTGCGGGAAGGATGGGACAAACGTCGTGGTACTTCACGCGTTGCTTCCAGAATGAATGTGTACGGACCCGGCGTCGATGCTTTCAGCAAGCGGTACTGGCGGTTATCCACTTTCGCATAAGTGGCGATTTCCGAAAGATCGCGACATAACAAGGTCAGATGATGTTTGTCATCCACACCACGAATACGACGCAGGCGATCCACGGCGCTCTTGTCATCGAGGTGACAAACCAGCGCATAGCTTGAGTCTGTCGGCAAGGCGACAATGCCGCCCGCGTGAACTATTTGCACGGCCTGCCGGATCAGTCGCAGCTGCGGGTTCTCCGGATGAATTTGAAAATACTGGCTCATAAAAAATCAAAAACGGCGTCAGCCCCAAGCTGACGCCGTAGATCTGCAAGGCAATCGGCGCAGGAATCTGAACTGTTCAGCCCTGACGCAGTGCTGCAATGCGTTGTTCAATCGGTGGGTGGCTGGAAAATAATTCCATGAAACCACCGGACTTGTTGATACCCAGCGCCGCAACCGATTGCGGCAATGCACTCTCATGCATGCTGCCCAGTCGCGCCAGCGCATTGATCATTGGCTGACGATTACCCATCAGCTGAGCTGCACCGGCATCAGCACGGAATTCACGATGACGTGAAAACCAGGCGACGATCATCTGCGCGATGATGCCAAATACAATCTGGCAGACGATCACGGTAATCATATAGCCAATACCGGGGCCTTCATCGCTGTTGCGCGAGATCGCACGGTCCACCACATACCCCACGACGCGCGATAGAAACACCACAAAGGTGTTGACCACCCCCTGTAACAAAGTCATGGTCACCATATCGCCATTGGCGATGTGGGCTACTTCGTGACCGAGCACGGCCTCAACTTCTTCACGGGTCATGTTCTGTAACAGCCCCGAGGACACCGCCACCAGCGCATCATTGCGGAACGCACCGGTAGCAAACGCATTGGGCTCGCCCTCGTACCAGGCCACCTCGGGCATGCCGATGCCCGCGCGGTCGGCCAGCTTGCGCACGGTATCGAGCAGCCATTGCTCAGTGCTGTTAGACGGATGCTCAATCACCTGAGCACCGGTCGACCACTTTGCCATCGGCTTGCTCATCAGCAGAGAAATGATGGCACCGGTGAAACCGACGATCAGCGAGAACACCAGCAGCATGCCAACATTGAGGCCTTGCGCTGTCAGAAAACGATCCACTCCCGTGACGGAAAGCACGATCGTCAGCACAGCGATCACGGCAATGTTAGTCAGCACAAACAACGCAATTCGCTTCATCCCGGACTCTCCCAAGAAAAATTAACAGCTGTCGGAAGCCGTCAGGGCAACCCACAGTCGCCCCTTAAATCGGGGCAAAAATGACTATTTCAAGATTAAAAAACTCAGGGAAACGCTGAACAAATCCCCATTTTGTGGCGAGCCAGCGCAGCTGCGCGACGCGAGGTGCGGAAAAATCAAGGGCCTTGCGTAATTTCTTTCGCCACAAAGGTGTGGAGTTTTATTTGTTCACCACTTCCTCAGAGTTGCCAATCATGCCAGACCGGCTTCAAATCTGCAGGAAGATGAGGCAAGCGGCCCAGATCGACACGCGACTCTTCGGGTCCATGAAAATCAGAGCCTCGTGAGGCCAGCATGCCGGTGCGGCGCGCGAGTGCCGCATATTCGCCAAACTGGTCTGGCGTGTGGCTACCGGTGACCACTTCAATCCCCTCGCCGCCCAGCGCAGAAAATTCTGCGAGCAGCGCATCGAATTGCATCAGATCAAAAGGATATCGCCCCGGATGGGCAATGACGGCGCGTCCGCCGGCGGACCGTATCCAGCTCACGGCCTCTTGCAAGGTGGTCCAGCGATGCGGTACGAAGCCGGGCTTGCCTTCGACCAGATAGTGACGGAACACGTCAGAGACGGTCGGCTGCACACCCAGCTCGACCAGATATCGCGCGAAATGGGTGCGTCCGATCAGCGAGGGATTTTCTGCGTATTTCAGCGCACCTTCGAAAACATTTGAGAGCCCTGTCAGCTCCAGTTGCGTGGCGATCTGCTGCCCGCGCCGTACCCGCCCTTCGCGCACACTCGCCAGACCGTCCCTCAAATCAGGATGCTGCTCGTCGATATTCAGGCCAACGATATGTACCGTCTTGCCCGCGAAAGTAATGGAGATCTCTACGCCTGCGACAAAACGCACGCCCAGATCTTCTGCGGCTGCGCGCGCCTCGGCAATGCCCCCCACCTCGTCATGGTCGGTCAGTGCCCAGACATCAACACCATTCGCCGCAGCACGAGCGGCGAGATCAGCGGGTGACAGCGTGCCATCCGAGACATTCGAATGACAGTGCAAATCGATATTAAGCATGGGCACTTCAGCAGAAAAAACAGCAACAGAAATCGGATCCGAATCGATTCCTATTGTACGCGGCTGCAGCGAGGTCTGCCCGGTCACGCTCGGGGAAGAAACCCTTCGATCAGTGCGGCCAGCGCCTCCGGTTGATCATGGTGCAACATGTGTCCTGCGTCAGCGATGATCTCGCATCGCAGTTGCTGTAGGTGCTGCCGGCGACGATCAATTTCAATGCGTGCCGCTTCTTTCGGCCCCATCCAGCGCCAGACATCCGTATCGTCCGCCTCGACCCACAACACCGGCGCGGTAATGGCCGACCAGCAGGCCATCACCTCCTCGGTCCGGTACAAAGCCGCGCTGGTGATCTTGTGGGCCGGGTCACCGAGAATTTCCCACTCACCCTGCGCATTCGGCGCAGCCCAGTGCCCGGCCAGAAAATCAGCACGCGCGGCGGTAATACGGGGATTGGTTTTCATCAGCCGCGCAGCGACAGCTTCACGGTTCGGATACGTTCTCATCGCAGGTGGTTCGCGCAGCTCATCGAGCCATTTGGCATAACGCGCCGGTGCCTGCTCAGGACGAGTCGACGGCAAGCCAAAGCCCTCCAGATTGATGAAGTGCGACACGCGCTGCGGGCGTACGCCCGCATAAATGCCGGCCACATTGCCGCCCATGCTGTGCCCTAGCAGACGCACCGGCGCATTACTTGAATAATGATCGAGCAGTGCGTCGAGGTCGCCCAGATAGTCGGCAAACCAGTAGCAGTCAGACGCAGCGCGTTCAGTCAGGCCAAAGCCACGCCAGTCCGGCGCAATTACATGCCATTCACGCGCGAGACAATCCACGACAAACTGAAAGGAGGCAGACACATCCATCCAGCCATGCAGCATGAACAGCCGGGGGGCGCCTTCGTCACCCCAGTGCCTGACATGGGTGCGCAAACCGCGCAGAACAACAAATTCGGATCGAGAGGGTTTCATCGTGATTCGCAGGAAGGTGGAGAAGATCAACAACGGGTCCGCTTGCCAGCAACGAAGCCACCCGGTAGGATCGCGCCACAATTATAAGGGAGCAAGTATGGTCGGCCGGCAGCAAAAGGATGAATTTGCAGCGTTGGATGAATACGCAGCGTTGTACGAGACATATCGCTGGCAGGTGCCGGAAGATTTCAATATCGCCGCATTATGCTGCGGCCGCTGGGCGAGCGACCCTGACCGCGTTGCGATTTATTTTGATGATCCGCAGGGTGACCGTATCGTCACCTATGCGCAGCTGCAACAGGATGCGAATCGGCTCTCCCATGTGCTGCAGGCGCAGGGCGTGACGCGCGGCACCCGCGTGGCGATCGTGCTGCCCCAGCGTCCTGAGGTCGCTGTTGCGCATTTGGCCTGTCATCAACTGGGCGCGATTGCGATGCCCATGTCGGTACTGTTTGGCCCTGATGCACTCGAATATCGTCTGCAGGACAGCGGCGCGATGATTGTCATCGCCGATCCGGCCGGGCTGCAGAACATCCGGCAAATTCGTCCGAAGTGCCCGGAGCTCAAGCGCGTGATCGCCATTGATGACTATGGCCGCGATTGCCTGACCTGGGAAACCGCGATGCGCTCGGCGTCTGATCAATTCAACCCAGTCGACACCAGGGCAACTGATGCGGCCATCCTGATTTACACCAGCGGCACCACAGGCTCTCCCAAGGGTGCGCTGATTCCGCAGGCGGCGCTGCTTGGCAATCTGACGGGCTTCGTCGCTTCGCAGAATTGGTTCCCGCGCAAAGACGATGTTTTCTGGTCGCCCGCCGACTGGGCCTGGACCGGAGGGCTGATGGATGCGCTGCTGCCCACGCTGTATTTCGGTCGCCCCATCGTCGCCAGCCGTGCACGATTTTCTGCCGACTCGGCATTTCAGCTAATGGAGAAATACAAAGTCACCAACAGCTTCATCTTTCCGACGGCATTGAAGATGATGATGAAAGCGGTGCCTCGTCCACGCGAAAGCTATCGCCTGAAACTGCGCGCAATCATGAGCGCCGGTGAAGCCGTGGGTGATGCGGTGTTCAGCTGGACGCAATCCGCGTTGGATGTGACGGTCAATGAAATGTTCGGTCAGACCGAAGCGAACTACCTGGTCGGCAACTGCGCCGAGCGATGGCCTGCGCGCCCCGGCAGCATGGGCCGGCCTTACCCGGGACACCGGGTCGCAGTGCTGGATGATGACGGGAACCCTGTCAAACCCGGTGAAACGGGTGAGGTCGCACTGAATCGCTTTGATATCCACGGCCACCCTGATCCCGTGATTTTTCTTGGCTACTGGAACCGCCCGGACGCCACGAACGAAAAATACAGCGGTGACTGGTTGCGCACCGGCGATCTGGCACAGATTGATGACGACGGTTATCTCTGGTATCGCGGCCGTGCCGATGACATGTTCAAGGCCGCAGGCTATCGCATTGGGCCGTCTGAAATCGAAAACTGCCTGATCAAACATCCGGCGGTGGCCAATGCGGCCGTGGTGCCTAAACCGGATGCGGAACGCGGCAATCTCGTCAAGGCCTTTGTCGTTCTGGTTGAAGGTACGCGTCGCAGCCAGAGTGACGATGCCAAACTGATCGATGCGCTGCAGCAGCATGTGCGCGGCTTGCTGGCGCCCTATGAGTATCCGAAAGAAATCGAATTCATTGACGCGCTGCCGATGACTACGACCGGTAAAGTGCAGCGGCGTGTATTACGGTTGTTGGAAGCAGATCGGGCTGAAAAAAAATTACCTGTTCTCGACGATAAGTCTTGAAATTTCAGGGCATCAACGACGTCAACGCATGCAGTTCCTGCTCGGTAAATCCGGCAGCACGTCGGGCTTCCAGATTAAAGGGGCCTTTCAGCACCGGTGCCTTGTAGCGACGCGCCAGTTCACGGTAAGTGGACAAAGGCTCGGCCGCCTGCTGCTGACATAACCATCCAAACCAGCGATTTCCGATGGCGACATGGCCCACCTCGTCACGCAAGATGATGTCGAGGATCGCAGCCGCGGGCTCATCACCGGCTTGCGCCAGCTTGGCTCTGACTGCGGGCGTCGCGTCCAGTCCGCGGGCCTCGAGCGTTCTGGGCACCAGCGCCATGCGGGCCAGTAAATCGTCCCGGGTTTTTTCTGCCATTTCCCACAGACTGTTGTGCGCGCTGAAATCGCCGTAGCCGTAACCCAGTGTTTGTAAGTGCGCATTCAGCAGGGAAAAATGCAAAGCCTCCTCGGCGGCCACTTGCAACCAGTCTGCATAGAACTCACGGGGCATGTCCGGGAAACGCCAGACAGCATCCAGTGCGAGGTTGATTGCATTGAATTCAATGTGGGCCAGCGCATGAATCAGCGCGGCGCGACCGGCCAGCGTATTCATGGGTCGTCGTTCGAGTTCGCGTGGTGAAACCAGCGCAGGGCGGGATGGGCGGCCCGGAACGACGGTCTTGCTGCTCAGCCGGACCACATGGTCCAAAGAAAGCTGCCCTGCGTCCCATTGACGCTTGAGCGCCATCGTCGATTCGGCCTTGATCTGCGGGTCCGACTCGGCCAGCAGCTGCAGCGCCACCGCGCGCAATTCACCGGTCTGGTCGACGGGCGGGTCGAGGCACGGATCAGCGAACTTGAAAGACCCGGCAAGGCCGGGCGTATCAGCAGTGCTCATGCGGTCAGGAGTAAAATGCGGTTTGGTTTAATCACGCTAAGCACGCATTTTATCTCCATGCCGATTTATCAATTAGGTGAGCATACCCCCGAGATCGCCGAAGACGCCTGGGTCGCTGAGTCCGCGACGCTGATCGGCAAAGTCAGACTCGATGCCCGTGCCAATGTGTGGTTTGGTGCCACCCTGCGGGGCGACAATGAACTGATTCACATCGGCGAAAACTGCAATGTGCAGGAAAGCTGCGTGCTGCACACCGACATGGGTTATCCGCTGACCCTGGTCAGGGATGTGACGGTTGGTCATCAGGCGATGCTGCATGGCTGCACGATCGGTGAAGGCAGCCTGATCGGCATACAGGCGGTGGTGCTGAATGGTGCAAAAATCGGCAAGAATTGTCTGGTCGGTGCCGGTGCACTCGTCACCGAAGGCAAGGAATTTCCCGACAATTCGCTCATCATTGGTTCGCCGGCCAAAGTCGCACGCACTCTGACCGATGAGCAGGTGGCGGCGCTTAAACAAAGCGCGGACAGTTATTCGGCACGTGCCGCTTTTTATAAAAAACATCTGAAGCGTCTGGGCTGAGTTTGGATACGCTGCAAAAATTCATGTTTGAAAACTCACTCGTGCGCGGTGAGCTGATCGAAATTTCCGACGCATGGCAGCAGGTGCTCGCGCGTCGCACTTATCCCCCGGCGGTTGGCGCCATGCTGGGCGAGATGATGGCAGCGGCCGCTCTGTTGTCCGCTAATCTCAAGTTCGATGGCACGATCATCATGCAAATTCACGGCGATGGACCGGTGCAATTGCTGGTGGTGGAATGTGATGCGTCGTTGCGTCTGCGCGCAACCGCCAAGCTCAGCGAAGGAGCAACGGTTGATGAACAGGCCAGCCTGCAGCAACTGGTGAATGCACACGGCGAGGGTCGTTTCGCGATCACGCTGGATCCCGCTGATAAAAAACCGGGCCAGCAAGCCTATCAGGGCATTGTCGCGCTGGAGGGCGAATCAGTCGCCACCGTGATTGAAAACTACATGATGCGTTCAGAGCAGCTCGACACCCGTCTCTGGCTGGCCGCTGATGCCAGCGTCTCGCGCGGCTTGCTGCTCCAAAAGCTGCCAGACAATGGCGGCAAAACGACCCCTCAGGACGATACCGATGTCTGGAACCGTACGGTGACCCTGGCTTCAACGCTGAATACGCAGGAGCTGCTGGGTACCGACATCATGACCCTGCTGCAGCGCCTGTACTGGGAAGAAACGGTACGCGTTTTCGATCCGCGCCACCCCTCGTTTCACTGCGGCTGCTCGCGCGAGAAAGTCGGCAACATGCTGAAAATGCTGGGGCGCGAGGAAATCGATTCTGCGCTGGATGATCTGGGCAAGCTCGACGTCAGTTGCGACTTCTGCGGTCAGGCATATCTGTTTGATGCGGTGGATTGCCGGCAGCTGTTTGCGCTGGAGACCCTGTCCGATGCCGTTCAACTACCCGCAGGCCGGCAGCATTGAGAACCGAACGGTTTAGGGTTTGACGCCGGCCACTTGCTGTTTGTCCTTGGCATCGAGGACCTGAACAAAGATCTCGCTGTCCCTGACCAGTCCCAGCTCGTAACGTGCGCGCTCTTCAATGGCACCGGTACCCTCTTTCAGGTCTTGGACTTCCGACGCCAGTTTGGCGTTGCGCGCCTTGAGTTCCTGTTCCTTGACAAGTGCCACATCGAGCTGACGCGACAGATCCCAGACACGCAGCCAGCCGCCCTTGCCCAGCCAGAGCGGGTACTGGATCAGTACGAGCAAAGCGGTCAGCGATATCAGTAACAGTCGCATGCGGGGATGTGAGATCTCGTTGTGTGCCGAAGCGCGGGTCAGCCCGGAGCCGACCCACCGCAGAGCTTACCGCAAGTTGTAAAAAGCCTGACGCCCGGGATAGCTGGCGATGTCGCCCAGATCTTCCTCGATGCGCAACAACTGATTGTATTTTGCCATGCGGTCCGAGCGTGACATCGAACCGGTCTTGATCTGCAAGGCGTTGCAGCCCACGGCGATATCCGCGATGGTTGAATCTTCGGTCTCGCCGGAGCGATGCGAAATCACCGCCGTGTAGCCGGCTCGTTTGGCCATTTCAATCGCTGCAAAGGTTTCAGTCAGCGTGCCGATCTGATTGATCTTGATCAGAATGGAGTTGGCAATATTTTTTTCGATACCCTCACGCAGAATCTTTGTGTTGGTGACAAACAGATCATCACCCACCAGCTGAATTTTCTTGCCCAGCGCGCCGGTCAGTGTCGCCCAACCCTCCCAGTCATTCTCGGCCATGCCGTCTTCGATCGACATGATCGGGTACTTGTCGCACCAGGTCGCCAGAAGATTCGTGAAATCTGCCGATGACAGGCTCAAGCCCTCACCTGCCAGATGATATTTACCGTCACGATAAAACTCGCTGGCAGCGCAATCGAGACCCAACGCAATCTGGGTACCAGGCTCGTAACCGGCTTTTTCAATCGCTTCGATAATCAGCTTGATCGCGGCTTCATGATTCTCAACGGACGGCGCAAATCCGCCCTCATCGCCAACCGAGGTAGTCAGCTTGCGATCATGCAGGATCTTTTTCAGTGTGTGGAAAACTTCAGCACCATAGCGCATCGCTTCGCGAAAACTCGGTGCGCCCACCGGAATGATCATGAACTCCTGAATGTCCAGATTGTTGTCGGCATGCGCACCACCGTTGATCACGTTCATCATCGGTACCGGCATCTGCATTGCAGCCGATCCGCCAAAGTAGCGATACAGCGGCAAACCCGCCTCTTCCGCTGCGGCCTTGGCGACCGCCATGGAGACCGCCAGAATGGCGTTGGCACCCAGGCGTGATTTGTTGTCGGTGCCGTCAAGATCGATCAGCGTGTGATCAAGGAAAGCCTGCTCACTGGCATCGAGACCCATGATGGCTTCAGAGATTTCGGTGTTGACGTGCTCGCAAGCCCTGAGCACGCCCTTGCCCAGGTAGCGGGTGTTGTCGCTGTCGCGCAACTCGACCGCTTCACGCGAACCGGTCGATGCGCCCGAAGGCACAGCAGCACGACCCATCACGCCGGACTCCAGCAACACATCGCATTCCACAGTGGGATTGCCACGCGAATCAAGGATTTCACGGCCGACGATGTCAACAATTGCACTCATTCAGATTCTCCACAGATGACAGAAATAAGAAACATGCCCCGGACAGATTTCAAACAGGTTTCAGACAAAACCACTCGTGAGGCACGCTAGCGCACTCAGGCAAAATCGTTTTCCAGAAACGGCTGCTGTTTGACAACGCGATCTACCGCCGCGAGGCTGGCCAGCAATTCACGCATCCGATGCAGCGGTACTGCATTCGGGCCATCCGATTTGGCGTTGGCCGGATCCGGATGCGTCTCCATGAACAGGCCGGCAATACCCACTGCGACGGCCGCACGCGCGAGTACCGGCACAAATTCACGCTGCCCACCCGAGCTCGTGCCCTGACCACCGGGCAGTTGCACCGAGTGCGTTGCGTCAAACACCACAGGGCAGCCGGTATTGCGCATGATGGCAAGCGACCGCATGTCCGACACCAGATTGTTGTAGCCGAAAGACACGCCGCGCTCACAGGCCATGAACACGTCGGTCGGCAGATTTGCTTCACGCGCGGCCTCGCGCGCCTTGTCGATGACGTTTTTCATGTCATGCGGCGCCAGGAACTGGCCTTTCTTGATATTGACCGGTTTTCCCGACTGCGCGCAGGCACGAATGAAATCGGTTTGCCGCGAGAGGAAGGCTGGCGTTTGCAGCACATCGACTACGGCAGCCACCGGCCTGACTTCATCGATCTCGTGCACATCGGTCAGCACGGGCACGCCCACCTGCTTGCGCACCTGGGAAAGAATCTCAAGCCCTTTTTCCATGCCCAAACCACGAAAGGAACTGCCTGAGGAACGGTTGGCTTTGTCAAACGAAGACTTGTAGATGAAGGGAATGCCCAGGCTCGCCGTCATTTCCTTCAGCTGACCTGCCGTATCGATGGCCATCTCGAGTGATTCGATCACACAGGGGCCGGCAATCAGGAAGAAAGGCTGGTCGAGTCCGACGTCGAAATGGCAAAGTTTCATGCCGCTTTCCTCTGGGTGGCGGCCTCTTTGTGCGCGAGCGCGGCCTTGATGAATGAAATGAACAAGGGATGACCGTCACGCGGCGTGGATTTGAATTCGGGGTGGTACTGCACACCCATGTACCACGGATGCGCGTTGTCACCTGAGCGCGGCAGCTCCATGATTTCGCACAGCGCCTCATGAGGCGTACGGGCGGACACAACCAGACCCGCCTGCTCGACGCGATCAAGGTAGTGATTGTTAGCCTCATAGCGATGACGATGGCGCTCGGTCACCTGTGCGCCGTAAATTTCAGCGGCCAGCGTGCCGGGTTTGACATCACAGGTTTGTGCGCCCAGACGCATGGTGCCGCCCAGATCGGAATTCACATCGCGCCGTTCGATCACGCCGTCGTGGTTCTGCCATTCGGTGATCAGCGCAACCACGGGATTTTCGGTAGCGGGATCGAATTCGGTGGAATTCGCATTCTTCAGACCGGCGACATGGCGCGCGTATTCGATCAGCGCAACCTGCATACCCAGACAGATGCCGAGATACGGGGTCTTGCTCTCCCGGGCGTAACGGGCAGCCTCGATTTTTCCTTCGACGCCACGCTTGCCGAAACCGCCGGGCACCAGCACCGCATCAAATTTCGCCAGACTGGCCGCACCGTGGTTCTCGATATCTTCCGAATCCACGTATTCAATATTCACGCGCGATTCGGTGTGAATACCGGCATGTCGCAGCGCTTCGGTCAGTGACTTGTAGGACTCGGTCAGGTCGACATACTTGCCCACCATCGCGATGTTGATTTCATGCTTCGGATGTTCGAGCGAATCCACCAGTCGGGTCCACATCGACAAATCTGCAGGCTGAGGCGACAAATTGAGCTTCTCGCAGACGATGCGGTCGAGACCCTGATCGTGCAGCATTTGCGGAATCTTGTAGATGGTGTCGGCATCCCAGACGGAAATGACGGCATCTTCCTCGACATTGGAGAACAGCGAAATTTTCGAGCGCTCGTCATCAGGAATACGACGATCCGCACGACACAACAAAGCGTCGGGCGAAATACCGATTTCGCGCAGCTTTTGTACGCTGTGCTGGGTCGGTTTGGTTTTCAGTTCCCCTGCCGACACCAGATAAGGCACCAGGGTCAGATGAACGAATGCCGCATGATGCCGCCCGCCGCGAAGCGACAACTGACGCGCTGCCTCCAGGAAGGGCAGCGATTCGATGTCGCCCACGGTGCCACCAATCTCGACAATAGCCACGTCAAAACCTTCGGCACCACGATGGATAAATTCCTGAATTTCATTGGTGATGTGCGGAATCACCTGCACGGTCTTGCCCAGATATTCACCACGACGCTCTTTGCGGATCACGGATTCGTAAATCTGTCCGGTGGTGAAATTATTGACCTTCTTCATGCGCGCACTGATGAATCGCTCATAGTGGCCGAGATCGAGGTCGGTTTCCGCGCCATCATCGGTGACAAACACTTCGCCGTGCTGAAATGGGCTCATCGTGCCGGGATCAACGTTGATGTAGGGATCTAGTTTGAGAAGGGTAACTTTCAGACCGCGCGATTCGAGAATCGCGGCGAGGGAAGCGGCGGCAATCCCTTTGCCAAGGGATGAAACGACGCCGCCAGTGACAAATACAAACTTGGTCATTGCAGGATATGCCGAACGGCACTCGCGGGAAATTCGAATTATACCGCAAAGAACCCCCGCCCCTTCCGCTAAATGGCCGCGCATCGGCTGCTGCCTGGCTCTCATTATGGGAAATAGCTGACAACCAGCCGCAGAAAATCCTGCTGACCCAGCGATCCCGGCAAACCGTCGATCTCATTGCCACGACGGACGACCGACAGCCGCCAGGCCCAGGACGGCTGTTGCCACTGCAGTCCCAACTCCCATTCGGCCGTGACTCTTTTGGGACGTACGGTTCGCGCCTCCTTGTCTGAAAACAGGCCACCTTGCAGGGTAGCGTCATAACCCACCGCTCTGACTGAGCCGCGCGCAAAGCCGTACACACCGGCGCCATCTGCAGAGACTTGCAAACGACCGGCCCGCAGAATGGCTTCGGCGCTCAGATCGGTAAAGATATTTCCTGCTCTCAGAGAAACGCCAGACCGCAGATCCGCATTCGGATGAAATCGCCAGAAAGGCGCGCGTCCGCCAGCGCGTAACACCATCCCCAACTCATGATCCTGCTGCGAACTCCAGCCGCGTGGCTCGGGCTGGTCGAGGACTTTGTGGATAAAGCTTTGCGTCGCACGTCCGCCCGCGCAGGGCCCGAGACAGCCAATATCCAGTCCGAAGGCCAGTTCGCTGCCATCCGCATCGACCACCGAGTAAAAAAATCCCCCGTATAACCAACCTGCATACGGCCGATCCAGCGGGTTGAGGCGCGCCGGAGGGATGCGCACATCCGACGGCGTATACAGCTGCTGACCCAGTCGCCACCCGGCAAACCGCCAACCCTCTGCGGTGTTGAGCCGATAGCTTCTCGAGAAGCGCAAGCCGCTGGTATAGAAACTGTCAGCACGACTCAACAGCAATGAATCATTGTCGATCTCAAGCGTGCTGACGGGCCGCCCCTCCTCGAGGAAGGTCTGCAGCGATGGCTGCGCCCGGGCTGCGTCGGATCGTAGCGACAGGGCCGCCGCCATGATGAGCATCGTCATCGCAAGGAGATTCACAAATCAGCCGCCGTGTGAAAACCGTGGATGCTGACACGAACATCACCCCTGTCTGTCTGCGCAATCGCAAGCAAAACAACGTTACGGGCACTCGCTGGCAAGCCAGTAACGGCGACGTTCGCAGCGATGCGACCTGAACGTGATGTCCTTGCCAATCATGACGCTGATCGCGCCGTCTCTGTCGGTGCGCAAGGTCTGAATGCCCCGTTGCAGGTAGCGGTCGAGCACCTCCGCCTTGGGGTGACGGTAGCGGTTGCGATAACCCACCTGAAACAAGGCCAGTTGCGGCGATACCGCCGTCAGAAACTCGGGCGTGGACGACGTGCCGCTGCCATGGTGCGGCGCCAGCAGCACGCTGGCCTGCAGACTATCAGCGCTGCGCTCCAACAGAGCGCGCTCCTGCGGTGCTTCGATGTCACCGGTCAGCAGCACGGCATGCTCGCGATAACGAACACGTAATGTGCAGCTTCGCGCATTCGGGCGGGCAGCATCGGCATGCACACTATCCGGGTGCAGCATCTCGAAGTGCACCCCATCCCATTGCCAGCTTTGCCCGGCACGACAGGGCATGTGGGAAGGCATTAGCGTGAGCAATGCATGGTCGTTCGCCAGCGACGAGCGCGTCCAGCCAATTCGAACGCCTTCCAGCACCGAGGCAGCACCACCGGCATGATCGGTATCGCTGTGCGAGATGATGAGTCCGTCGAGTTGCATGATCCCGCGCGAGCGCAGGTAAGGCAGCAACACCCGGCTGGCGCCGTCAGACTCTCCGGAATACGCAGGGCCGGTGTCATACAGCAGACGGTGGTTAGCGGTCTCAATCAGCAACGCATTACCCTGCCCGATATCAAAGGCCGTCAGCCAGAATCCTTCTGCCGGTGCTGCCGGTCTGGCCATCAGCATAGGCAACCAGGCCAACACACCGACCCAGCGCAGAGGCCAGCCGCGCGGTGCAAGCACCCACAGCGTGCCCGCCATCGCCAGAGCAAAACTGAGGCCCTGCGGACGGGGTGCCTGCCAGACAGCAAACGGCATCTCGCTCAACCAGCTCAACCACTGTGCCAGCACACTGACCAGCGCATGCGCTGACTGCAGACACCATCCCGACAATGGCTCAGGCGCGACACTGCCGGCCAGCGACAATGGCGTGATCACAAAACTCACCAGAGGAATTGCAACCGCATTGGCCAGCGGACCGATCAGCGATACCTGCGCGAACAAGACCATCGTCAGTGGCACCAGACCCAGCGTGACCGCGTACTGGGTGCGAGTTGCATCGGCCAGCATCCGCCTGAAACCGGACAGCCTTGCCGGATGAGCTGTCTCACGCTCAGCCACCCAGACGCCCGACTCGCCCGCCGCTCCGGCACGACCTACCGACACCCACAAAATGCAGGCGATCGCAACAAAGGACAACCAGAATCCCGGCCACAGCACCGCCCAGGGATCGCACAGCAAAACCACCGTAATCGCGATTGACAGCACCTGCGATACCGATGCCATCCGGTTCATCCACATCGCAACGGAAACGACCGCCAGCATCAGCAGCGTGCGCTGCGCCGGAATGCCGAATCCTGCCAGCGCAACATAGACCAGCGCCGCCAGTAAACCGGCTAATGCACCGATTTTCTGCGCAGGCACGATCAGAGGCAGATTCCCGCGCGTAAAAAACGAATGTCGCTATAGCCAACGCAACATGCCGCCGAAAAGTGCCGCAATCATCGTGATGTGCAAACCAGAGATCGAGACCAGATGTCCGATGCCCGTACGATTGAACACCTCCCAGTCGGACTGACTGACCGCGCGCTGGTCGCCGATCACCAGTGCAATGATCACACCGGCATAGGGTGCTTCCGGCAAAGCTTGTCGCAGCCGCTCGCGCAAGGCATCTCGTGCGCGTCCCACATAGGCCCGGAAACCCGGTACGAATTCATCCAGTTTTTTCTGTATACCCGGACGCACGTAACCTGTTGCGCGCACACCTTCGCTCAGCAACCAGGCTTCGTAATCAAAACCATCCGGGTTCGCATGGCCATGGGGCAAACGCAGCCGGACGCGGAACTCCCAGCGCTGACCGGGCCGCACGACAGACAACACGTCTTCATCCTCGGCATACCAGCCGATAGCGAGCAAGCCAGGAATCACGACCTTCTCGCCACCCGGCAGATGTGCGCTATCAACACGCAAACGAAAACGTGCACCGCGCGTCACCGCATCGGGCAAACTATCGACGACGCCGATCACCCGAATATCCCTGCCCTCGAGATCAGCCGGAAGCGAGTCGCTCAGCCGGTCATGGGCCAGCAGACCAGCCCAGCCCGCGCCGAACATGATGCCAGCGGTCACAACGAGGGTGAAACGTGCCGCAGTTAAGTCTGCAGCAACGTGTTGCGCTGAGAGGCGATACGCCAGCAGCAGACAAACCAAGCCCGCAAGCAACAGCGCGCCACAGACGATTATCTCTGGCAGCGTAGCTTGCGACTGCAGCCAGAACACGCCTGCGAGCAGCCCGAGGGCAAAGGCGCGCAATCAGGCCATCATG